>Ga0209716_1000744_pt1 | contig 28396 bp, 29 predicted proteins | sample COGITO_mtgs_1205_FD_184811 | JGI IMG/M metagenome (GOLD analysis project Ga0209716, IMG submission 184811) | Pelagic marine microbial communities from North Sea - COGITO_mtgs_120531 (SPAdes) (version 2) | ecosystem: Environmental > Aquatic > Marine > Epipelagic ...
ATCAATTATCAGGGGGTCAACGTCAACGTATAGGAATTGCTAGGGCACTATATCAAAACCCAGATGTTTTAATTTTTGACGAAGCTACCTCTGCTCTAGACAATGAAACAGAGAAAGAAATTTTAAAAGTTATTTTCTCTTTAAAAAAGGGGAAGACAATAATAATGATTGCCCATCGCCTTTCTACACTTGAAAAATGTGATGTAGTATTTCAAATAGAGAAGGGGGAAATAAACCCTACAGAATTAAGTCTAAAATCTAGTTAGATGCTTGAAAATAAAACCTTATTAATTACTGGTGGTACCGGATCCTTTGGAAAAACATTTATTCCTTTAACCCTAGAAAAGTACAGTCCTAAAAAAATAATCATCTTCTCAAGGGATGAAATGAAACAATGGGATATGTCTATGGATTATCAAGATGATCCTAGAGTGAAATTCGTGATTGGAGATGTGCGAGATAAAGAGCGTTTGTCTAGAACATTAGATGGTGTAGATTTTGTCGTTCACGCTGCAGCGACAAAGATTGTCCCTACTGCAGAATACAATCCTAACGAGTGTGTTAAAACAAATATTATTGGCGCCATGAATGTTATTGATGCATGCATCGATAAAAAAATTACAAAAGTAGTTGCGCTATCAACAGATAAAGCAAGTAATCCCATTAATCTTTATGGCGCTACAAAACTAGCTTCAGATAAATTATTTGTAGCAGCGAGCTCCATAGATCAAGAGCACAACACGCAATTTTCTGTGGTGCGTTATGGGAATGTGATGGGGTCAAGAGGCTCTGTGATTCCATTCTTTTTAAATAAAAAAGCAGAAGGAACACTTCCCATAACAGATCCGAGGATGACCCGTTTTATGATCTCTTTAGAAGAAGGAGTAAAACTGGTTTGGCATGCCTTTGAAGATATGTTAGGGGGAGAGATCTATGTCAAGAAAATCCCCTCTATGACCATTACAGATATTGCAAAAGCTGTTTCTCCAGAAGCCAAACAAAAAATCATCGGAATTCGACCAGGTGAAAAATTACACGAGCAAATGATTGGGATAGAAGATGCACCTCATACCTATGAGTATGAAGAGCATTTTAAAATTCTTCCTGCTATCCACAATTGGTCTAAAGACCCTAATAGAATTAAGGATGGGCAAGCAGTTTCAGATGATTTTATGTATAGCTCTGATAATAATAAAGAATGGATGAATGCAGAAGATTTATCCCTTTGGATCAAAGAAAATGAACACAAAATAGGTTTGATTTAGCCCATGAAAAAAGTAGTATTTTTTGGTGGTTCAGGTCTTTTAGCCGTGAATTGGGCAAAAAAAATATGCCTTGATTATGAGGTGTATTTAATTATGCACAAAAGAAAAATACAACTCCCTGAGGTTAATGTTATTCATTTTGACGAAAATTTTGAAGCATCATTTAATCATTTTGTTTTAGAATTAAAGCCAGATTTAATCGTTAATTGTGCTGCATTAACAAACGTTGATCTTTGCGAATCAAACCCGTCAATGGCAAATAAGATCAATACAGAATGGCCTAAAAAACTAGCCCTTCTTTCTAAAAAAGTAGGAGCAAAATTTGTGCATATTTCTACTGATCATCTCTTTGATGGGAAAAAGAAAATCTATAATGAAGGGGATCAAATTAGTCCTTTAAATCAATATGCAAAAACAAAAGCAGCAGCAGAAAAAGTAGTATTATTAATAGATGAAAATGCCCTCATCGTTCGAACTAATTTTTATGGTTGGGGACTTAGTTATCGTAAATCATTTAGTGATTTTATTCTTGAGGGCCTAAGAAATAAAACAGATTTACAGCTCTTCAGTGATGTGTTTTATTCTCCTATTTATATAGGTGAGTTGGTACGTCTAATCCATCTAGCATTAGAGAAAAAATGTATAGGAATATATAATTTTGTGGGTACAGAAAATATCAGTAAGTACGACTTTGGAATGGCTATTTCCGAAGTCTTTGATCTTTCAAATGAAAACATATCCTCATCTTTAATAGGTGCAAAAAAAGATTTTGTTCTCCGTCCAAAGAATATGGCACTAAGCAATGAAAAGTTGCTAAAAAAATTGAATCAACCCATCTTAACATTAAAAGAACAATTAATGTCTTTAAAAGAAGATGAAATACAAAAAGCAGTTGTCTAATGAGTTTATCTTTATTACAAAGAACCCAGCCATTACTTGAGCTTGATTTAAAGCTTCATGAAGACCATTTGTATGAGCAAGTTGAAAATGCATCCTTTTTAGTTTTAGGTGGAGCAGGGTCAATTGGGCAAGCAGTGACAAAAGAGATTTTTAAGCGCTCCCCAAAAAAGCTTCATGTAGTCGATATTAGCGAAAACAATCTTGTTGAATTAGTCAGAGATATTCGAAGTAGCTATGGCTATATAAAAGGAGATTTTAAAACCTTTGCCCTTGATATAGGATCAAAAGTGTATGATGCCTTTATCGAGAAAGATGGTCATTATGATTATGTCTTAAATCTGTCTGCTTTAAAACATGTAAGAAGCGAAAAGGACCCGTTTACTTTAATGCGAATGATAGAAGTAAACATTTTAAACACCCTTAAAACCTGTTTACAATCCCAAGCGAAAGGAGTAAAAAAATATTTTTGTGTTTCTACAGACAAGGCAGCAAATCCAGTCAACATGATGGGTGCATCAAAACGAATCATGGAGTTGTTTTTAATGCGAGAGGCTAAAAGGCTCCCTATCTCTACGGCTCGTTTTGCTAATGTTGCTTTTTCTGATGGTTCTTTATTATATGGTTTTCAAAATCGTATGCTTAAGAAACAACCCATAGCAGCACCAGATGATGTAAAAAGATATTTTATTACACAAGAAGAAGCTGGACAACTTTGTCTTATTGCTTGTCTAATGGGAGAGAATAAAGATATTTTTTTTCCTAAACTTAAAGATGAATTACACTTGATTACCTTTAAATCAATTGCACAAAAATTCCTTTTAGATCAAGGGTTTATGCCTATGGAGTGTAGCAGTGAGGAAGAAGCTAGATCCACGATAGAGAAATGTATTGAAGAAAAAAAATGGCCCTGCTATTTTTCACCATCAACAACCACAGGCGAGAAGTCTTTTGAAGAATTTTATAGAGAAGATGAACAACTAGACTTAAAGCGATTTAAGAACTTAGGTATTGTGAAGAGCGAATTAAATGCAGTTGCAGAGCAGTTAGATTTTTTCTTACAAAAGGTCAATGAAATGCGTGATAGAAATCGATGGGATAAAGAAGAAATAGTTACTCTTTTTCAATCATTATTACCAGAGTTTAATCATATCGAAACCATGAGTTCTTTAGATCAAAAAATGTAAAAAAATGGACAAAGTTATTGTTATAGCAGAAGCAGGAGTCAACCATAATGGTGACCTAGACAATGCAATCAAATTGATTGATGTTGCGGCAAAAGCTGGAGCAGACTTTGTTAAATTTCAAACCTTTAAGGCAAAAAACTTAGTTACTAAACAAGCGCAAAAAGCCATTTATCAGCAAGAGAATACCACTAGTTCATCTAGCCAGTTTGATATGCTAAGTCAATTAGAGATTCCAGCAGATTGGTACCCAAAATTGCTTCAACGCTGTAAAGAGAAAGAGATTGGTTTCCTTTCGACAGGATTTGATTTAGAAAGTATTGACTTTTTAGATCAACTGGGACAGAAGTATTTTAAAGTTCCATCAGGAGAGATAACCCATAAATCTTTATTACGCAGAATTGCTCAAAAAAAGAAGTCGGTTATTATCTCAACAGGAATGGCCACTATGCAAGAAATTCATGAAGCAGTAAAGGTGTTTCTTGAAGAGGGATTGACTAAAAATAATATCACTATTTTACATTGTACAACTGCATATCCCACACCATTAAACGAAGTTAATTTAATGGCCATGAAGACTATTGAAAATGAACTTGGAGTAGAGATTGGTTATTCAGACCATACCCTAGGGACTGCTGTTGCAATTGCAGCGGTTGGACTAGGAGCAAAAATAATTGAGAAACATTATACCCTAGATAAAAATTTACCTGGGCCAGATCACAAGGCATCGCTAGAACCGAATGAACTTATCCATATGGTAAAAGCAATTAGAGAAGTTACTCAATCTATTGCAGGCACAGCCAAAAAAACTCCCACACCAACAGAGTTAAACAACAGAAAAGTTACTCGAAAAAGCCTTTGTTATAGCGGTGGATTTGAAAAAGGAAAGCAGCTTAAAGAAGAGGATTTTATTGCATTAAGACCAGAGGGCGAAGTTAGCCCAATGCAGATTGATGATTTTATTGGCAAAAGGTTAAAGGAGTCTGTAGCACAATATCAAACCGTTAATCTAAACCATTTTATATGAAAAAAGTTTGTGTAATTACGGGGACTAGAGCAGAATACGGGTTATTGTATTGGACCCTAAAGGCATTAGAAAAAGAGCCTAAAATTGACTTGCAAATATGTGTCACAGGAATGCATCTCTCACCAGAGTTTGGTCTTACCTATCAACAAATCGAAGCAGATGGTTTTACGATTGACTATAAAGTAGAAACATTGTTGTCTTCAGATACGGGGACTGCTATTTCAAAAAGCATAGGGCTAGGTACGATTGGTTTTGCAGATGCTTTTCAACAATTACAACCTGATATTATCTTGCTTTTGGGGGATCGATATGAAATACTTGCTGCTGCTACGGCAGCTATGACTCTACGCATACCCATAGCCCATTGTCATGGTGGAGAGGCGACTGAAGGCTTAATTGATGAATCAATTAGACATTCAATTACTAAAATGTCTCACCTGCATTTTACTGCAACAGATTCATTTAAAAAAAGAGTAATACAGATGGGTGAGCAACCTGATAATGTTTTTAATCTTGGTGCACTTGGTATTGAAAATATTAATCGGATTAAATTTTTAAGTAAAAATGAAATAGAGCAAAACTTAAACTTCTCATTTTTATTAAAAAATTATTTGGTGACTTTTCATCCAGAAACGCTTGAAAAAGAAAGTACTGAAGTTAGGTTTGGGAAAGTTTTACTTGCTTTACAAGAATTAATTGATAAGCAAACGCTATTTATTTTTACTATGCCTAATGCCGATAATGACGGTAGAGTTATAATTAAAATGATCAATGAGTTTGTGAGAAATCACCCAAAAAATTCTGTTGTTTTCACATCAATGGGGCAAATTAATTATTTGTCAACCCTAAAATACCTAGATGCTGTAATAGGAAATTCCTCAAGCGGTTTAATTGAAGTCCCCAGTTTTCATATCCCAACAATAAATATAGGTGATCGCCAAAGAGGAAGAATAATGGCTGAGAGTGTAATCAACTGTTCAGTAGATAAAAATCAAATTAAATCTGCAATACAAAAAGCAAGCGAAAAGCAATTTAACCCAAAAGCATATAAACTAAACAACCCTTATGGGACAAAAAATGTCTCAGATAAAATTGTTGATATTCTTAAAAATGCCGCATTAAGTGAACTATTGAAAAAGAAATTTTATAATCTATGAAAATGAGAATTATTTTTATTGGATCAGTGTATTTTTCTTATAAAATGTTAGAACATTTGATAAAGATGAAAGCAAATGTTGTAGGTGTAGTGTCAAAAAGACAATCAAATTTTAATGCAGACTTTTATGATTTAAATCCACTATGTGAACAGTTTAATTTACCTAATCTTATTACAAGTGATATTAATTCTAAAGAGGTTATTGAATGGATTGATGATTTACATCCAGATGTGATATACTGTTTTGGATGGTCAAATATTATTAAAAAGCAAGTTCTAAGTCTACCGAATAAAGGAGTAGTAGGTTTTCATCCAACTTTACTTCCATTCAATAGAGGGAGACATCCGCTTATCTGGGCAAAAGTTTTGGGTTTAAAAGAAAGTGGGACAACATTTTTTATAATGGATGAGGGAGCAGATTCGGGTCCCATAATTAGTCAAAAATCTTTTTTAATTAATGAAAATGATACAGCACATTCGCTCTATCAGAAAATAATTAATAACAGTTTAAAACAAATAGAGACTTTTACTCTTGACCTTGAAAATAATACAGAAAACCGAGTAATACAAAAAATAAAATCTAACTATTGGAGAAAGAGAACTAAAGCTGACGGAAGAATACACTTTTCAATGACAAGTGAAGCTATAATTAACTTAGTTCGTGCATTGACAAAACCCTATCCTGGAGCAACATGCTTTTTCAATGAGGAAGAAGTGATTATTTGGAGTATAAGAAAGGGAAATAATAAACAACCCTATCTTGAACCAGGAAAAGTTATTAAAGTTGATCAAAATGAAATTGAAGTTAAAACAGGTGATGGGTCAGTTATTTTAACTGAACATGAATTCAATGATATGCCAGTTAGCAATCAATATTTAATGTAGATATGAGTAATATTTTAGTAATAGGCGCACATCCTGATGATGAAACACTCGGTGTTGGAGGAACTCTTTTAAAGCACAAATTAAAAGGGGATAGCATAGTTTGGCTTAATGCCACTAAAATGGATATATCCAATCCAATTTTGAGCAGTATCATTAAAGAAAGAGAAAAAGAAATTGAGAAAGTTATTGATCATTATGGTATAGAAGAATTTATTCAATTAGATTATTTAACAACTCAATTAACTAGTGAGTCAAAATTAAAGATGATACCAGAGTTGTCTAAAGTTTTCACTCGTATAAAACCAGAAATTATTTATGTTGTTAACAGGTCTGACGCACATTCAGATCACCGCTACTTATTTGAAGCAGTTTATAGTGCAACTAAATCCTTTCGTCAACCCTCTATTAAGAAAATTTTAATGTATGAATGTCTCTCAGAAACCGAATTTGGTTTTCCAATAAGCGAACATCTTTTTCTTCCAAATTATTTTGTTGACATTACTCCATATTTAGATCAAAAAATAGAAATAATGAAAGTTTATGCATCTGAAATATCAGAGCCGCCATTTCCTAGAAGCGAACAAAACATTAGAGCTTTAGCTACTTTAAGAGGATCTACTGCTGGTGTTCTTGCAGCCGAAGCATTTCAAGTATTAAAAATAATGGATAAAGAATGAATTTTGAAAAGCATATAATACGAAAAGGTACATCTTTAAACGATGCTTTGTTTCAGCTCAATCAAATTGTTGGAGAAAAAATACTATTCATTGTTGACGATGAATCAAGATATATAGGATCAATAACTGATGGTGATATAAGGAGAGGGTTAATATATAATAGTTCATTAGAACAGAAAATTGAATCTTTTCATCCAGAGAAGTCAAAGTTTTTATCTGAAAATAAATTTGATTTAGAACAATTAATTGAATTACGAGATAATGGATTTAAGGTTATCCCAATAGTAGATAATCAAAAAAAACTAAAGCAATTAATTGATTTTAACCATCTTAAATCCTATTTAAAAATAGATTCAATCACCATGGCTGGCGGTCGTGGAAGTCGTTTATCTCCTTTAACAGATAAAATTCCAAAGCCCTTGCTTAAAATTGGAGAAAAACCCATCATGGAACATAACATTGATCGTTTGATCTCTTTTGGGATTAAGGATTTTTGGTTTTCGGTAAACTATTTAAAAGAGCAAATTAAGGAGTATTTTGACGAAAGTAAAAAAGAGATCAAGATTCGCTATATAGAGGAAGACCAACCTATGGGGACCATTGGGGCATTATCAAAGGTAGAAGCTTTTCAAAATGAGCATGTGCTGATAACAAATTCTGATTTATTGACAAATCTTAATTATGAAGATTTTTATCTAGACTTTTTAAAAAATGATGCGGATATTTCTATAGTAACAATTCCATATGAAGTTGTTATCCCTTATGGTGTTGTTAAACAAAAGCAAAATCAAGTTCAAGGGTTACAGGAAAAACCCACCTATACTTATTACTCTAACGCGGGTATTTATTTAATGAAAAGAGAGGTGTTAGCTTCAATTCCACAAAATACTTTTTGCAATGCGACAGATTTAATCACGGATGAGCTGTCTAAAAACAAGAAAGTAATTAGTTATCCTTTTTCTGGTTATTGGTTAGATATTGGGAAGCCAGAGGATTATAAACGTGCCCAAATGGATATAAAGCATATAAAATTTTAATGAAAATATTAATCACATTATGCGCTAGAGGAGGGTCTAAAGGAATTCCAGGGAAAAATATTATTGATATTAATGGGAAACCATTAATTGCCTATTCTATTGAATTGGCTAAAAATTTACTTCCTCAATATCAAATAGATATTGCACTTTCTACAGATGTCAAAGAGATTAAAAATGTCGCCAATGAATGGGGTTTAAGCACTCCTTATAATCGTCCAACAGAATTAGCAAGTGATCAAGCTGGAAAGGTGCAAACCATACACCATCTTCTTCGCTTTGAAGAAAAGCGACTAAACAAGGGCTATGATTATATTTTAGATTTAGATGTTTCTTCTCCTTTAAGGACGAAAGAAGATGTCGAAAATGCGTTTGAATTAATTCATTCAGACACCAATGCGTTAAGTTTATTTTCTGTCAATCCATCGCATAGAAATCCCTATTTCAATATGGTTGAACAAAATGAACAAGGTTATTATGATTTAGTTAAAAAATTACCCCAAAGTGTTTTGTCAAGACAGGCCTCACCAGTTGTATATGATTTAAATGCTTCTTTTTATTGGTATAGAAGATCCTTTTTTGACAAAGGTTTAACTACTCCAATTACGCCAAAATCTTTGGTTTACGAAATGGATCATATTTGTTTTGATTTAGATCATCAAGACGATTTATTGTATTTAAAGTTTTTAATAAAAGAACAAAGGCTAAGCGGGATATTATGAGGATAGCATTTATAGGCTTAGGATCAATTGCACAAAAGCATATCACTGCCATCAAGAAAATTGATGCAAACGCAATCCTTTTTGCTGTGAGACATAACACTAATGCTCCTTCAGTCAAAGGAATCAAAAATATCCCTTTTACTAGTTTAGCAAGCTTAAATTTGGATGCAATTATCCTTAGTAATCCTTCTGTTTACCATGAACAATTTATTATAGATCTAGTGCCATTAGGAATACCATTAATGGTTGAAAAGCCCATTTGTGTTTCACAAGAACAATGGGAATCATTAGATCGTTTAAGCAAAGAAAAGCTTCCACTCATATATACAGCGTGTAATTTGCGTTTTCATCCACTTATTGCGTTTTTAAAAAATTATCTCAAAGAAAAGCCCGAACAGATATACGAAGTCACCGCTTATTGTGGAAGTTATCTACCTTCATGGAGACCACAGCTAGATTATCAAGATTCTTATAGTGCAAAATCTTCTATGGGGGGTGGAGTTCAATTTGATCTAATTCACGAGATTGACTATCTAAACTATTTGTTTGGAGAACCATTAGCACTTGAAAAGCAGTATAGAAGGGTTTCTCATCTAGAAATTGACAGTTGTGATTACGCTCATTATAGCGCAACTCATCAAAAATTTTCTGCTAATGTTACTTTAAATTATTTTAGAAGAGATGCTAAACGAACCCTCGAAATTGTGCGAGAAAACGACACCCTTCTTTTGGATTTTATCAATGGAAATTGCATTAATTTAATAACTGGTCAAACACTTTTAAATATCGATAAAGAAGGATTATCTTTATCTTATTTAAACCAAATGAAATACTTTCTCTCAGCGGCTAAAAACAAGAAGCATCCTATGAACTCTTTAGAAGAATCGCTGCGTATAATCAAACATATCTTATGATTTTAAAAGGGAAAAATATCATTGTAACAGGAAGCGAAGGTTTATTGGGCAAAGCCATTGTTGCCGATATTCAAAAAGAAGGAGGTATTGCTATTTGCTTAGATATTTCTCATGAGACTGATTCAGAATTGCACCGCTATAAAGTTGATTTAACCCATCAAGAGGAGACAGAAAACACTCTAATCAAGCTTTTTGAAGCATACCATCATATCGATGGTTTAGTTAACAATGCCTATCCTAGAACAAAAGACTGGGGAACTAAAATGGAAGAGGTTGCTTTATCCTCTTTCCGTCAAAATGTGGATTGGCAACTCAATAGTATTTTTCATCTTATCCAACTTATAAGTACCCATATGATTGAATTTAATCAGGGTTCAGTTGTTAATATTGCCTCAATTTATGGCATAGTCGGGAACGATTTTACATTATATGACAATACAAATTTAACTTCGCCTGTAGCTTATTCAGCTATTAAAGGTGGTTTGATCAATATGAGTCGTTATTTAGCTTCTTATTTTGGGAAAAATAATTTGAGATTTAATTGTGTCTCTCCAGGGGGGATCCAAGATCAACAACCTGATGAATTTATCAAAAACTACAATGCAAAGGTACCGATGAAACGAATGGGTACCCCTGAAGATATAGCACCCACAGTGAGCTTTTTATTATCTGAAAAATCTAAATATATAACCGGTCAAAATATCGCCATTGATGGGGGTTGGACGGCGATTTAAGTCATCTATGAATAAAATTAGAGAATCTTATAATGAGAAGTATAAATCTGGTAATAGATTACAATATTATGATATAGATTTTCAAGTGATTAGTAAGGATCTTGACGTCAACTCAGAGTATTTTAGAAATGGATTAACAGATAAATTTGGGTTACCTCAATTGCGGAACTATGACGCTCAATGAATATGAAAACTTCAAAAAAAGTATTTATTCCATAATTGACTTTTAGATGAACTTAAAATAATAGGATAATGATAGAAACAATAATTGCCCCAAAAAAATCGGGAAATGTTTTGGTTACCATAGCTATAGGTATCAAGTATAAATCTCTTTGGGAAAAACATGCTAGTGCTAACTGGATGGAGTACTGTGTTAAAAATGATTTAGGTCTTTTAGTCATAACAGATGATCTTATTGATAAGAATCACGAGTATTGGAAGAAGGCTAACTGGCAAAAACTATTATTAGGAGAAGCACTCAAAAAGCACAACAGTGAAATAAAAAATGTGTGCTATATTGACACTGATTTTTTAATAAATCCTAATGCTCCAAACATATTTGATGTATCAGATCTCGATAAAATTAACCTAGTATCTTTATTTAATAACCTACCATTTGATTTAAACTTAGTAAAAAAAAGAATTGCCTTTAATAGGCATCATAGGTATAGTAGTGATTACCCTCTTGACTCTTCTTTATTTATGAACATAAAAGAGGTATGTGATTATCATGGGAAAGCACTTCTTCCCGATATGAGTTGTTCAGGTTTTTTTGTATTTAATATCGATAAGCATGCTGAAAAATTAAGGTTAAGTTTTTTTAATTATAAAAGTGATGTAAAATCAATTACAAATGGTGGAGACCAATTTCATTTTAATTTTGAGATCATGAATAATTTGTCAGTTAATTGGTTGGATTATAGGTATCAGGCTATTTGGTTATACGAAATGGCTGCATACTATCCCTTTTTATACCAAATGACGAATCAAAATAATACTGATTTAATCAAATCATGTGTCTTAACATCACTAGAAAATAACTTTTTTCTTCATTTTGCAGGTGCATGGAACGAAAGTGAAATGTTATTGGTCGACGGTTTGTTAGAAGATGAAAATTATAACAACAAAGAATTCAATCAATATTTGAATAAGAATATTTCAGGCGTTCCAAGAGGATTAATTTTACCTAATAAATGATATTTAAAAGAAAAAGTCAATATAAAGAATACATTAAGCTAAGGCAGTTAAAGGGACAGTCAGAATTAAGAAAAATACAAGCTGGCCTAGGTGAGATTGATTTTAAAATATCAAATGCATCTCAATATGATTATGATAGAAACCTTAGTTTAAAACAATTTGTTGTTAAGTTTCTATCTGGTAAAAGATTAATAGAAGCAATTCTTTATTCAAGAAATACTGGGCTAAGTATAAAGTTTTTACCCCTACCTAAAGCGTATCAAAATTATCTCATAGAAAATGACATAAAGGTTTCTCGTTTCTTCTGTTCACTTACATTTATTATCTATTGTTTTCTGTTTTGGGTTTATGGCATGGTATATCTTGTTAAGACCTTGTTATTGTCTTATCAAAAAGCTGTGGACCAGACAGGGAATGACTTTGTTTATTTTGATAGAATTACTTTTAATAATTTACCCAATGAATACCCAGATGGGAGTTCCTATGATATTATTACATGGGCAATTCAATATTTTCAATTTAAAGGGATGGTTATTTGTCATCCTATTAAGGTGAGTAAAACAATTCAATATCTTGAAAATAAAATCCTGTATAAAGACAATCCTATTAGTGTTACAGTTACCAAAAGTAATTTTAATGACGTCGTCTTTAAACCTATTTTATCCTCTTTAGCCGTGCTATTTTCTTTTCAATGGGATCAATTTTGGTTGTTAAAAGAAGACATCAATGCTATTTTTTATCGTCATGGTAATCCTGAAAATAAGCGTTTAAAAAAATATATTATTCCAAATCATATTTCAAAGTTTAGACCAATTTGGACTTATCAAGCAGAACAAAATGGTGTTGAGATCTTTACTTATTTTTATTCCATTTCTTCTTATCCCAAAGCTTGGGATGAAAAAGATTGGGATTACCAATTCTATCATTTGATGAATTGGCCAAAAAATCTAGTGATGGACAGGCTCCAAAAGAAAGTCTTAGATTTAAAGACTTCAAAAAACTCAATCAATCAAGTTGTGGACCCCATCTACTTTAGCACAAACAATATTGAAATAAATAGCGATCAACGCATTAAAATTGCCTTGTTTGATATTGACCCACATAAGAAATCACAACACTTTGGTATCTCAAGTTTAAATGACTATGATTATGATGAATACGCTATCCATGAAAGTTTTTTTGAGGACCTTATTTTTTCTCCGAAATCAAAGTCTTTTAAGTTTTATATTAAGCCTAAACGAAAACAGATAAAATCACATCAATTAAAAAAATATACTGACTTACTAGAAAAATTAGCTAAAATTGAAAACGTAGACATTATAAATCCAGATATTTCCTATATATATTTACTGGAAAAAACAGATTTATCTATTTCATTACCTTTTACCTCAACATCAATAGTTGCTAAAAATCTAAATAAACGAACCGCCTTTTACGATCCTTCTGGTAAAATAGCTTTGAATGATCCTGGGGCTTTTGGCGTTAAAATTTTAAATAAGAAGGAAGACATCCAGTTATGGATGGAGAGCCATCTTCATATCAATAATTAATATATTATCAAAAACACACTTTTATACAAACTTTTACAATGGCATATCACTTTTGTATCAATAGTTTCTATATGCTAGAGGGACTATTGATGGGTAATAATAAGCCCTTTAATATTTATGGTTTTGTTTATTCCTTTTTATCTGTTTATTAAGTACATTAAAAAAAAATACGTTTATTATGAGATTGGTTAAAAAAATATTCAGAATTGTTTTTTTAAAAATTGAAAGAAAAATATTTCTATTAATTAGAATCAACACTTTTTTTGTAATTATCTTAAAAAAAATTTTATAATTACAAACTTCAAAAAATTTCAAAAACTAACGAGTTATTCTTATTAATCGATAAAAATTTAAACTCATTACATATTAGCAGATATTTGCGAATTGGCATTTACAAGGAAGGTGTGAGTGAAAGATTAGTCAATCTCCAAAAGAGTTACAGAACACACAGTATTAGTTTAAGTAAAAACGACTCTGTTATTGATATAGGTGCAAATATTGGAGAATTTGGAATGTTTTGGGTGAAGAAGGGCATGAAGTGTATGCATATGAACCAGATATTGTCGAGTTTGACGCATTAAAATTAAATCTCCCTAATAGCACTTTATTTAATGTTGGATTATGGAATAAATCTGATGTTTTAAAGTTTTATGAAAAAAATAATAGCGGAGATAGTAGCTTATTCGAAACTAAAGGTTTTGAGAGAGTTACAGAAGTAAAAGTAAATACACTAGATTCATTTAATATCAACAGTTATTGCTTTTCAAAAGAAAAAAATTCTTTATTTAGATGATTAATATGTTTTCTTCATTTATTCAAATATCAAACTAAAAAGGTAAAGATGAGGTTATATTAAAAGGGATATCGATAGAAAAGTTAGCAGACAATTATAAACAATAATTATGAGTCAAATAAAAAACGTTTGTTGTATTGGTGCAGGTTATGTAGGAGGACCTACCATGGCTGTTATAGCCCTTAAATGTCCAGATATAAAAGTCACAGTAGTTGACATAAGCGAAGAAAAAATTGCACTATGGAATAATGAAGATTTAAGTCTTTTACCCATTTATGAGCCTGGTCTAGATAAGGTAATTGAACAAACACGTGGAAAAAATCTATTTTTCTCTACCGATGTTGATGAAGCCATTCAAGAGGCACAAATGATATTTATCGCTGTAAATACTCCAACAAAAGAACATGGTTTAGGAAAAGGGATGGCTGCTGATTTAAAATATGTAGAGCAATCTGCAAGAAGAATTGCTTCTATTGCTACTACAAATAAAATTATTGTTGAAAAATCAACCCTTCCAGTTAGAACAGCAGAGGCAATTCAAACCATATTGAAAAGCACAAATAATGAAGTGGAATTTGAAGTCATTTCAAATCCAGAATTTCTTGCAGAAGGGACTGCAATTCAAGATCTATTTAAATCTGATCGAGTCCTTATAGGGGGGGATCAAACGCCATCTGGATTTAAGGCAGTAAATGCTTTATTAGATATTTATGCTCGATGGATACCCGAAGAAAAAATTATCACAACAAATGTGTGGTCTTCAGAATTAACCAAGCTAGTTTCTAATGCTTTTTTAGCACAGCGAATATCCTCTATAAACTCCATCTCTGCTCTATGTGAATCTACAGGCGCAGATATTGACGAGGTTGCCTTAGCAATAGGTAAAGATCAAAGAATAGGAGAGAAATTCTTGAAAACCTCTGTTGGTTTTGGAGGAAGCTGTTTTCAAAAAGACATTTTAAATCTGATCTATATTGCTAGATCATACAATCTAAATGAGGTTGCAGATTATTGGGAGCAAGTAATAAGAATAAATAATTATCAGCGTAATCGATTTGCAGATAAAATTTCAAAAACATTATTCAATACCTTAACCGATAAAAAAATAGCTCTCTTAGGCTGGGCCTTTAAAAAAGAAACCGATGATTCAAGAGAGTCTGCAGCAATATATGTAGCCGATAAATTACTTTTAGATGGAGCTATTCTTTATATCTATGATCCTAAAGTAAAAGAGAAGAAAATCATCAATGATTTAAAGTTTATTTGGGAAAAAAGAAACTTTTCTGAAGAGAAAATACTACAACTCTTAGAAAGAATTTTCATTGTAAATAATTCATCTCAGGCGATTGAAGATGCACATGCAGTAGCTGTTTTAACAGAGTGGGATGAATTTATTTCCATTCATTGGGAAGAGCAATTTGCGAAAATGAAAAAGCCTGCGTTTCTTTTTGATGGAAGAAATATCTTAGAAAGAGAGCGTTTAACTAATATAGGTTTTAAGCTTTTTCAATTAGGGAAATAGTATTTCTACTTTTGTTTAAACCATTCAAAGATTATAAAATGAAAAATAATAAAATCTTAGTGACCGGTGCAGCTGGATTTATTGGGTATCACCTTTGTAAGCATCTAGTTAAGTTAGGGAAGCAAGTGATTGGTCTAGACAACCTTAATGATTATTATGATATCACCTTGAAGAGGGATCGCCTTCATCAATTGGGAATAGAAAATACACTTGATATAAGCTATAATAAACTCTATGAAACTAAAGACGAAAATCTTTTTCAATTTATCCAATTAGATATTTCAGATCGAGGAAATTTACCATTACTTTTTGAATCACATCAAATTAATTTGGTGGTTAATCTAGCTGCACAAGCAGGTGTGAGATATTCAATTGACGCCCCATTTTCTTATGTTGACAGTAATTTAGTGGGTTTTTCTAATGTATTATAATGTTGTCGCAACTTTAAAATTAAAAAGCTTGTTTATGCAAGTAGCTCAAGTGTTTATGGAGATGATCCTGATCTCACTTTTGATGAGCAAAGTAAAAAATAAAGCAAAAAAGTTTCTATGCAGTTACAAAAAGGGCAAATGAGTTAATGGCACAAAGCTATAGTGACTTATACGATATTGATACCATTGGTCTACGATTTTTACGGTTTATGGTCCCTGGGGCCGACCAGATATGGCGCCAATTCTTTTTGCGAATGCTATTTTGGATAATCAGGTTATTAAAGTGTTTAATCAGGGGAATTTATTTCGCGATTTCACTTTTATCGACGATATTGTTAATGGTATAATAGCAACCTTTTCTGCTACAACAAAAACAAAGCACACCCTTTTAAACATTGGTTGTGGTTCTCCTGTAAATTTACTTGATTTTATTACCTTAATGGAAGAAGCATTAGGTAAAAAAGCTAATAAAGAACTAGTAGAAATGCAAGCAGGAGATGTTTATAAAACATGGGCAAACGTATCACAATTAAATGAAATAACAGGATATACTCCTAAGGTAAATTTGAAAAAGGGTATTGTAAAATTTATCGATTGGTATTTGAAATATAAGAATGGGACATTTTAAAAAAGCCCTAGGCATATTGAGTTTTTAGGAGAAGTAAGTTTAAGAAAACAAGCCTTTTTTTCTGCAGATGGAGGGAGCATAGAGATTGGAGAAAATCTTTCTTGTAATGTAAATCTTCGTAGAAATTATTTTGATTTTAGAAATTTCTTCTTGTAATACATTGTATTTCTTAAGTACTTAGTAAATAATCAGTTTCAATTTTCATGATTCGTGTTTATTTGTTTAATACATTTAAACTTAAAAAAACTATAAATAAAGGCTCTAATAAATACGTATTACAATAGAATGATAGTATAACTGATAAAGCTAGATTTGTTATATTTGATTTCAATTATCTACAAGAATTTAAAATTAAAATTTTGTTAAAAAAAATCGTCTCTTTTCTTGCCAAAGCAATACTTTATGTACTAAAAAATAAACCAGGGAGCTATGTTATTGACCGTTTACTTCAAGAGCAGTTTAGTAAAATAGAAGAAGTTAAAATTAATCCTGATACATCTCTTTTTTTAAGTGTACCAAATAGATTGTCAAATTATCGAGCTGCAACCTATTTTACTAAGGAACCTGAAACAATTGAGTGGTTAGAGTCTATGCATACAAATACTGTATTATGGGATATAGGAGCTAATGTGGGCCTGTATTCTTTATATGCTGCAAGTCAAAAGCAGTCTGATGTAATTGCTTTTGAACCATCTGTATTTAATTTAGAATTACTGGCTAGAAATATTAGTCAAAACAAATTCTATAATCAAATCACAATTTTTCCTTTAGCCCTGAGTAATAAACAAGCACCGGGATCTTTTAATATGTCCAATCCTGATTGGGGAGGTGCATTATCTACTTTTGACAAAGATTATGACCAATTTGGAAAACAGATGGATGTTAAATTCAAATATGAATTAATGGGTGTTTCAGGTGATTTTATTGTAAAACAAATGAAATTAAAACAACCCGATTACTTAAAAATAGATGTTGATGGAGTTGAACATGTTATTTTATCAGGGATGAAAGATATTCTTCCAAAAGTAAAAAGCATACTAGTAGAAATTAATGATGAGTTTGAAGAACAGCTTAAAACAACCCAAGACTTGCTTCACAAGGCAGGTTTTGTTTTGAAGAAAAAGTGCGAGGAGGGTGTCCCAGAAGGATTAACCCTATATAATCAATGGTGGATTAATAAAAATATTTAATCAATGCCATTTTTCCCTCTAGCAAATACTTCTAAATCATCGGGTTATTGCACCCTGCACAATTACCCACCCAATAATTGGGAGCCTATTGAGCAATGTCAAAAATTTGTTTGGGCGATGTATTCTGATGGGAAAAACTGGATTACAAAGAATTTAGGTCAACTAGGGATAGGGGAATCCAAAACGTATAATTACAGTGATATATATCAAGGAGGAGATGAAATCGCCCAGCCACTAATTTTATTACAGTTTAGAAGAACTCCTTTGGCCAAACAACTAAGCGTTCTACCTGATCACGAGTTCACGTACAATAAAATTCCCGAGTGGCGTTCAACAGTTGGCTTTTCTTTAAATGATGCACAGACTAGTTATCAAGGTGAAATAAATCCATTTCCTCCAAAAGCAAGTTTATTGACCTTTCATCCATTTATTCAATATTTCGAAGTGAACAACTATTTTTTATTTTTAAATGTGGAGAAATCTCCTGTTTTTAGAGAAGAAGAAATCGAAATCTATGAAGGGAACTCCAAAAAGTTTGTAGATAGTATAAAGATTAAAAATAATAGTGCAAGTCTAATTCCATTAGATGCATATCATTTTTCAGCAGATCAACTCCCTGTTTTTGTTTGTCGATCTATGGCAGGAATTCCTTTTGGATTAGCAGTAAGTCAAAACAAGCGGATGCTTTCATTAGAGCATACTCATCCACCAGCAAGTTTTGCTGTTCATGGAGAGCGATTTAAAGTTCAAGGTGAAATTAAAAGGCAATGGTTTAATATTTTAAATGCAGAAGAATGAAAGAGCATTTAAAACAATTCCTTAAAAAAAACATTCCAGCACGTTTGCTTGAATTGTTTTCTTACAAAGCTGTTTCTATAACTAAAATACCGGTAGATGATGCTGTAATTAGTGACTTATTTGTTTTACGAGTTGAGGATGGATGGGAAACCTATTTTGAATGTCTACAATTTGACTCACTATTAAATCCAAAAGGAGAAGTTGGACCCCAAACAGTTATTTTTTGTTTTTATAATAAAGGGGGACAGTTTATCACAGAGCGAGAATTAACCTTGTCTAAAGAAATTAAAAACACCATAAATGTAAATGAATTAGTCAAAGATCTTTCTTTAAAAGAAGACGGTTTATTTGCCATTTTTCATCCTCAAAAACACCATTGGATTAGCCAGCATGACAGTTTTCTAGCTGAAAGAGGTTATATTGGATATGCTAATACTAGAATAGGTCCCATTAAAGGCTTTGTTCACGGCAATCTAGATGCTATTGCAAGAAGTGATACTGGAAAATCAGATCAATTATTAGGGAATTACAGTTTTTTTAAAAAAAAATATCGCCTTCAACATATTTTAGAACCATGGAATAAGTACGAATTATACTTTGTAAACCCCACTTCAAAAAAACAAAGATTTACCATTGTTAAACAGTCAAATCAAAAGGAAGATAAAACAGTAATATCATTACCCCCAATGGGTCTTTACAAGTATGTTAAAACTGTTGACAAAAAAGAAGACATTACCAAAATAATTATTGAAAGTAAACTATATTTGGCAAGACCAGTAGTGTTTAAAATAATGCCGTCATCATTTGATGTTTTTCATGGCTAGATATTAAAATTATGGAACAAAAAATCGTAACCGTAGGATACGGAGATGTAAAGCAAGTACAAATAGGAGGGACGCTACCTCTTGCCTTTGTTGGAGGACCTTGTGCGATAGAAAACAGGGATCATGCCTTATTTATGGCAGAGTCAATCGCAGAAATATGTGAGAAATTAGACATCCCATGGATTTATAAATCTTGTTATGACAAAGATTGTCGTTCTTCACCCAAAAGTTTTCACGGTGTGGGAATAGATGAAGGCTTAAAAATCTTGTCAGAGGTTAGAGAGACTTTTAAAGTGCCCGTTGTTTCTGACTTTTCAGACGCTTCCTGGGCTGCAGCGACAGGAGAAGTTTGTGATATGGTTCAAGTACCCGCTTATTTATGTCGTCAAACGTCTATCTTAAGAGCAGCAGCTGCAACAGAGCGTCCTATTTTGTTGAAAAAAGGACAATTCATGAGTCCATGGAACATGAAAAATTCTTGTCGCAAATTAGAAGCTTTTGGTAATGAGCAAATTATTTTAGCAGATCGTGGGACTTTTATGGGCTATAATATGCTAGTGAATGATATGACCAGTTTTCCAATTATGCGTTATACAGGGTATCCAGTTTGTTATGATGCAACTCACTCGATACAGCTCCCTACTTCTATGGGGAATATTTCTGGTGGTCAACGTGAGTTTATTCCTTATCTAGTCAGATCTGCTGTAGCTAATGGAATTAACTTACTTTTCATGGAAACACATGACAACCCTTCAAAAGCACTATCTGATGCGAATACGGTATTAGATATCAAATACCTTGAAAATGTGTTGTATCAAGCGAAAAAAGTACACGAAATGAGACTTGAGCTCTTTAATGAGTTAGGTCCAGATAATGTCCATCCAACAATCGAATAGTTATGAGAGTAGAAGAAGTAATGATTTCAATGGGAAGTTTTCCCGTAGTAACACAAAAAACGATTCTCAAAGAAGCTTTAACCGAGATGGGAGAAGCTAACCTAGGGTTAGTTTGTATCATTAATGAGAAACAAGAGCTTTTAGGGTTAATTACTGATGGTGACTTGAGAAGAAAACTGTTGAAAGTACAGAAGCCATTCTCTGCGTTCTTTATTGACGATGCTTTAATACACGCGAAGCAAAATCCGATAACTTGTCGTCCAGAAGACAACCTTAAAGAAGTTGTTCAATTGATGGGAGAAAAGCAAATCTGGGATTTACCTGTAGTGGGACAAGACAATCAATTGGTTGGTTTATTACACTTACATCCTGCAATCAAAAAACTTATAAATTAGAAGAGTGTTATTTAACTCGATCGCTATCGTTACAGCTGGAAATAGAGGGATAGGTCTAGGAATTACCCAATCTTTTATAGAAGCCGGCTATACTGTTCTTGTAGGAGCTCGTCAAGATCGTAATCTTGAAGAAACTTTTGGTCGTAAGGTAGTTTTTGTTCCTACCGATGTTCGTCAAGAACAAGCGCATCACGATTTGGTGCAACTTGCCATCGAAAAATATGGTCGATTAGACGCTTATGTTAATAATGCGGGATATTCCTATTGGAAGCCTATTGCAGAAATTGACGATGCGTTTTTAGGAGATCTTCTTGATACAAATTTAAAAGGAGCTTTCTGGGGTTGTAAAGCAGCTGCCAAAGTGATGAAATCAAACGCTGCCATCATCAATGTATCTAGTCTAGCTGGAAAAAGAGGATCGAGTAATAATTCAGCCTATGTAGCGTCAAAATTTGGGATGAATGGTTTAACCCAATCCTTAGCGAAAGAGTTAGGTCCTAGAAATATTCGGGTTAACGCAGTTTGTCCTGTTTTAATTGCGACAGAAGGACTAAACGAAGCCCTCGATATGGAGCATGCTCCAGGTAAAGGAGACCCAGCTGGATTTATCGCTAATTTTACAAAATCAAACGCAGCACTATTACGTATGCCTACTGCATTAGAAGTAGGGCAAATGTGTGTTTTTCTTGCTTCAGAAAACGCTAGTGCTATCACCGGACAGTGCATCAACGTTGATTGCGGTGTCTTACCACAATAATTCAATGAAACAAGTAGTTGTTATTCCCGCTCGATTAAATTCGCAACGTTTCCCAAACAAGATCCTTCTTGATCTAAAGGGTTTACCCATGCTTGAACATGTAAGAAGGCGTGTTCTACTTGCAAAGAATGTTGAAGAAGTCTATATCGCTACCTGTGATGAAGAAATAAAGCAAACGTTAGAAGCTTATGGTGCCAAAGTTATCATGACAAGCGATCAGCATAAAAATGGGACAACTAGAGTTGCAGAAGCAGTAAAAAATATCGACTGTTCTGAAGTTATTCTTGTGCAAGGTGATGAACCTTTATTATTACCAAGACATTTAGATGCTATGATTGAGACCATCCGAAAGGACAACGAATCGGTAGCATGGAATGCCACTGGACCCATTGAAAAAGAGGAAGAATTGATGCGCCATTCGTTTGTTAAAGCAGCGCTATTTCAAGGTAAAATCCTTTATTGTTTTAGAAAAAGTCCCAGCTTCAGCGACTTTGAATCACAACGGCAATACATTAGAAAAGTCTTAGGTGTAATTGCCTATAAAAAAGATTTTTTAATGGAATTGACCCAATTGGACACCACTCCGATTGAGCAAATTGAGTCCATTGAACAAATGCGAATAATCGAAAAAGGGTATACAATGCGTTCTATCCCTTTCGAATCAAGCCAACCTAGCATAAATGAACCAAGCGAGGTCGATGATGTTTGGAATTATGTAGAGAATGATCAAGAACAACAAGATCTCCTTCAACAAGTACTTAATTTTAAATTAAGTTAGGATGAAAAATATCACAGAAGCACAATACGACCAATTGTGTGATGCCTGTGATGCATTACTTCAAAACAACGCTTCATCAATTGAAAGGAACGCCAATGTGTTTTTGCATGTCATTAGAGAGCACCCCATTTTTTTAAATGCTTATAGGCCTCTTTTTTATAAGAATACAATAAGTTTTTTTATTCATTTAGTTAAGTTGTTGCTTTGGAATATCATCATTGGTGGGTATAAGCTATTCCATTCAATCTACAGATATTACTTTTTGGGTGATAAATTAATTAAAGACGAAAGGGTTTTTGAAGATGTTTTTATTTCTCATTTTTTGAATGATTCCTTTATTAATCATGAAAAGGATTTTTACTTTTTTGATTTACCCCAAAGAATTGCCGAAAAAAAGCAATCAAGTCTTCAGTTATATATCAATTTTACAGGACAAAGCACAGATAAAATTCAAGCTAAATGGAAGGATAGACGAACTGTTTCTAAGGCATTACCTAGATACCTTTCTCTGGGTCTAGAATTAAAAATGAGGAGCTTGATGTTGCGTGAAGCAATCAAATTAATAAAGGTAAATACCAGTTCTAGTTTTGATAAGAGAATAAAATTCCAAGCAGCAATTGCTTCTCTTTCCTCTGCTTCACATACCAATTACCGATTAGCTTTTTTAGTACAACATTACATAAAAAACAATAGTGCTAAACGTATTTTTACTACTTATGAAGGCCACCCTTGGGAAAGATTAATTTTTGCCATGGCGAGAGATATTAATCCTTCAATTATATGTATTGGTTATCAGCATGCCATCGTTTTTAGAAAGCAACACGCTATAAGAAGAAAGTTAGCAGAAAACTTTGAACCTAATTATATTTTGTGTTCTGGAGAACACGGCAAGCAACAATTCGAAGCGATAAATTATTTACCCTCAAAACGTCTATTGTGTTTTGGATCAAATAGAACAATCGAGTCTAATCAAGAGCAATTAGCCGTTGAAGCAAAAAAAAGAAAAGTGTTTTTGATGCTGTCAGAGGGTGATCTAATCGAGTGTCTTTCTTTAGCAAAGTTTGTTGTACAACTTGCTAAAGAAAATCCAAATGCCCATTTCATTATACGTTTTCATCCAATAACAAGAGTTGAAAGTGTACTTAAAGCCTTGCCAGAGTTGAATCACCCTTCAAAAAATATTGAATTATCTAGTCTATCTTTTGAAGAAGATTTAGAACGTTCTCATTTTGCAATATATAGAGGCTCAACAACAATTATCAAAGCGATACAATATGGTTTAATTCCGCTTTATTATGAAAGGTCAAATGAAATTTCAATAGATCCTTTGTACGAAATTCAAAAAGAAAAAATAAATTTAAAGTCAATTGAAGATTTTAAATTGCTTAATGAAATCCCCAAGCAGGAGTTAATCAATAGGCAATATAGATTGATTGAGTATGTAGCACGTTTTTTTAGCCCACTGAATTATGACGAAGCGTTAAAAATAAATAAGACTTGATGACTTTCTCCTTTGTAATACCCACGAAAAACAGGCCTACAGAACTGGCTACTGTTTTTAAGGCTATTCTTGCGCAAACCCGCCTGCCAGAACAAGTCATTATCATCGATCAAAGCAGTCCAGAAAAAGTCATCAAAGACAAACTTATGCCACTGGCGAAAAAAGCCAAGATCAAATTAGATTATATCCACGACGAAAGTATCAAAGGTTTAGTCCAAGCTAAAGCAGCTTCAATACAATACAATAACTGCGATTATATTTCCTTTTTTGATGATGATATTGTACATGAACCCAACTATCTAGCCGCCATCGAAAAGGCGTTTACAGCTCATCCTGAAATGATCGGTGTGAATGGCCTTATCTTAAACGCACCTGCTGTTGGAAGAATAAAACGACTTGTTTTTCGCCTCACCCATTTTGGGCTATACAAAGATAACCGACAAAATGTGATTCGTTCTTTATCTCCTAAAACAGTTCAGCCTCAAGCGGTTGATGCCCTAAGTGGCGGACTCTCGACCTGGCGAAAAGAAGTTTTTGACAGCGTTTCTTTTGATGTAAAAAACAAGTTTCATGCTTATGAGGACAAAGAGTTTTCCATCCGCATTGCGCGGGCCTTCCCAAAGCAAATGTTTATCATTCCGCAAGCTAAATTGTACCACTACCATGCTGCGGGGAATCGTCAATCTTTATTGAGAAGAACCCAAAATGATGTAGTTGAGGTATGGAAGCTATTTAAAAAGAATGGAAATTATAATTGGCTAGGATTCGACCTTATTGTCTTACTCTTTGGCCTTTTAATAAATGCCCTAGTTTTAAGCTTAAAGCACTTAAACATCAACTTTCTAATAAACTATCTTAAGGGATTTAACCAAGGACGTAAAAGCCAAATTTTAAGCGAATGAAACCATCAATTGGCATTATTGGATTAGGCTATGTTGGACTTCCACTAGCACTAGCTTTAGCAGAAAAATACACTGTTTTAGGCTATGATACGAATAAAGAGCGCGTCGCATCTTTACAAGCGGGAATAGACAATACTCAAGAAATTGCTATTGAAGAAATGCAAGCGGTTTCGATCAATTATTTCGATCAACCAGAGGCTTTAAAAGACTGTAACATATATATTGTAACGGTTCCCACCCCCTTAAAAGAAGATAATTTACCCGACTTTAGCTATTTAGAAAGTGCTTCTCTCACAGTCGCAAAAATTTTGGCAAAAGGAGATATTGTTGTCTATGAATCTACTGTTTACCCCGGAGCGACTGAAGAGATCTGTTTGCCTCTTTTAGAAGCCTCTTCTTTAAAAGTTGATGTAGATTTTTCAATTGGTTATAGCCCAGAACGCATCAATGTTGGCGATGCTAATAACACCTTTAAAACCATCCCTAAGATTGTTGCTGCCTCCAATAAAGAGGCGCTAGAGACACTTTACAACCTCTATCAATCTGTGCTTAGCGCAGAAGTCTACAGTGCCCCTTCTATTAAAGTGGCAGAGGCTGCCAAAGTAATCGAAAACACCCAGCGGGATGTTAATATTGCTTTTGTCAACGAACTCGCAATGATGTTTAACGCCATGGGATTAGATACCAACGAAGTTTTAGCGGCTGCTTCCACCAAATGGAATTTTCTTCCCTTTCGTCCTGGACTAGTAGGCGGGCATTGTATCGGGATTGACCCCTATTATTTAGCCCATCAATCTAAAGTAGTAGGATACACCCCAGAACTATTGCTTTCTGCTCGAAAAATAAATGAAGCCTTGCCTCATTTTATTGTAAAAGATATTCTGGCTAAACTCAAGGCCCATCAGATAGCTATCGCAAAAGCAAAAGTCTTACTACTAGGTGCTACATTTAAAGAAAACACCGCCGATATACGCAATTCTAAAGCAATTACCCTGGCCCAAGGATTACAAGCAGAGGGCTTGAATCTGACCCTTTACGATCCTTTTATAACCGAAAATAATCCACTTACAACAGCATTAGCTTTGGCCAGCAGTCTTCCTAAGGCAGAAAAGTTCGATGTAGTTATTTTAGCAGTGGGGCATGATAAGTTTGTAGAAATTGATCCGTTAAAGTTATTGACAGAGAGGGGATTTGGCTATGATATCAAAGCTTTTTTTGAATCCCATCCACGTATTTATCGCTTATAGCTTGACTAGCTTTTCATAAAAAGCTTGCCATTCGGCGAGCAATACTTTTTCACTAAAATTATCTTCCACATACTTCCTTCCTGCTTTTCCCATTGCGCGCATTTCCTTCGGGTGATTTAGCGCATAATTAAATTGTTGTTTTAGGCCCTCAATATCTCCTACTGCATGGCGTAAGCCCGTTTCACCTTCCACAATCGTATCGGCTAATCCATAGGCATTACTACAAATAATGGGTTTCTCAAGGGCTGCAGCTTCAATCACAGAAAGGCCAAAGCCCTCGCGATAACTGGGTAAACAAAAGCTGTCACAGGCTTGTAAGAGTTCTTCGGGTTTTTTTTCAAAAGGGATAAAGTGAATTTTAGAAGAGATATGTTGAAAACGCGCTTTGATCTGCTCTTCATCATGTCCCACCAGAAAGAGGGAGGAAGGTTTTTTAGCTTGATCTAATTGTGCAAAAGCTTGGATTAGATCAATTACCCCCTTATCCTTATTAAGTCGTCCTAGAAACATAAAGACGCACTCATCCTCTGCAATAGATAGTGCATTGCGGCGCTTTTGCCGAATCTCTTTAGTAGGATTAAATCGTTCTAAAGAAACCCCACAAATTGATCCTTTACCCAATACTTGTGCTTGCTCGCCCACAATACCGTGAGCTTTTAAATAACTTAACTGAGATTTTCCATCCACTAATACATGGCTAGCACAACGCGCAATCAAGCGATCAATACTTTTGAGTATTAGCCGATAAACTCCTTTCTTATTTGCCCAGACTTGACCTGTAAAAGTATGGGTGCGCAAGGGGACTCTTGCTAGATAACCTCCCAGCATTGCCATTAAGCCTGCTTTAGGAGAAACACTGTGTAACGCGTCAAACTTTTCTCGACGCAAAAACCGCCACATTGAAATCAAACACCACAAATCTTTAATAGGATTAACCCCCCTTTCGATGGCTTGAAAATGAACTGCTTTTATGGGTAATTCCTTTTTTAATGCAGCTATATCTTGGGTGTTAGCAATTAGATAAAGCGCATATTTTTTAGCTAATATTTGCATTGGCCCTTTTAAAAAGGCCCTTGCAGTAGCGGGAGAAGAAACGACAAAGCAAAGTTTTTTCATCTGTTGCAATTTACATACTCTTCTAGAAATGGCTTGTAATCCTGGGTGAATTCAAAGCCTAATTCTCTTTGGATTTTCTTACTCGAAATTCGACTTGAGTGACTAAAAAAAGCAATCCCTTCTTTACTGATTTGGGTTAGTTTAAAAAAGCGCAGCAGTTGCAGTAAACCCTGAAATAACCCTGTGGGTAATCTTAAATAAACGCCACTATCTAATTGTTTTTCAATTATATAAAGCAGTTTATTAAGTGAAAGATCATTGGAGAAATTATAGGCTTCTCCTATCGCTTTTGGGTGCTGTCCTACTAAGATTAGAGCATTGATCAAATCTGTCGCTAAAACAAAATTCGAATAGGTGTTTTTGGAGGCCTTTAATTGAACACCTTTTTTGATTAATCTGATCAGTTGTAAGAGTAAGTTCGTTTTCATTTGCTCTCCTAGTACGATAGAAGGCCGAAGGATAACTGCATTTAGCCCACTTTCTTTTTGCGCTGTAAGGATTAGTTCTTCTGCGGCTAACTTACTTTCTTCATAAAGGTTTCTTGCTGCTTTAGGGCTATTTTCAAGAATCACTGCGTTTTTTGAAAATTGAAATATACCAATGCTGGATAGAAATACAGCCCTAGTTTTACTACCTATCAATGCATCAATAATGACTTTTGTACCCCCTACATTTGTCGTAATTATTCTTTGAGAATCATTTAACTCTGCGGCTAAATGATAAAACAAGTCGAGTCCTTTTACAAATTGAGCAATAGTTGACTGATCCGGCTGGGTTAAATCTACTTCAAACACCTCAATTTGCGGGTGCTTTTTAAATTGCCTTGAGTCTCGAGATAGGACAGCAACATGATGCCCTTGCTCAATAAAATCATGCAATAGTTTTTGCCCAATAAATCCAGAAGCACCGCTAATACCAATTCTTAGATGTGTCACTCGTTTTGTTTGTGGATTAAATATAAAAAACCCTAAGGCCATTTCCTCTAATTATTTTCTAAATTTGATGGAAATAAAACAACTAAAGCCATACAGCCTTGATCTATCGGTTTTTTAAATATTTTATCGATCAAATTTTTGCCTTAGTCGTTTTGGTGTTAATCCTCCCATTGCTTGTTTTGATTACGCTATTATTAGGAATATCTTTAAAAAAATGCCCCTTTTTTGTGCAAAAACGCCCAGGATTAAAGCAGCAAATATTTTCGATCTACAAGTTTAAAACCATGCGGGATACTGTCGATAGCACAGGCGTATTATTACCCGATTTTGAACGTATTACTCCCCTAGGGAAAATCATTCGTAAATTATCTCTAGACGAACTCCCACAATTGATCAACGTTTTAAAAGGCGAAATGAGTTTTGTAGGACCCCGTCCTTTAT
>Ga0209716_1000747_pt1 | contig 28336 bp, 34 predicted proteins | sample COGITO_mtgs_1205_FD_184811 | JGI IMG/M metagenome (GOLD analysis project Ga0209716, IMG submission 184811) | Pelagic marine microbial communities from North Sea - COGITO_mtgs_120531 (SPAdes) (version 2) | ecosystem: Environmental > Aquatic > Marine > Epipelagic ...
GTATATTGATTACTCAGTTTTGCTGGTGGTTATAGAGAAGAGGAAATACCCAGCTCCATTTCGAACCTGGAAGTCAAGCTCTTCATCGCTGATAATACTGCAGGGTCCCCTTGTGGAAACGTAGGCCGCTGCCAGCTCTTGAGTATTTACACACAAAAGCTTAGCTTATTCAACTCTTCGTTGTTTATGCTAAGCTTTTTTTTTAGCCTCTTTTCCCTAATTCTTAGCTTATCTTATTATTTTAATCTTTTTTAGTCTTTTTAATTAAAATACTTGAATATTATAAATAGATAAAAATTATCCATAATTTATATTAATATTTATTTAAGTTTATGTATACTCTGTGCTTGATTTTAAGATAAGGATAAATTATGAACTTTTTTAATTTAAAAAAGCATAACACAAATGTAAAAACAGAACTGTCAGCGGGTTTTACAACATTTTTAACAATGATGTATATTGTTCCTGTAAATGGATTTATTTTAGCAGACGCTGGATTACCAATGGATGCAGTAGTAACAGCTACAGCATTGATTACAATTCTTGCAACATTATTCTCAGGTCTTTGGTCTAATACGCCAATTGCAATGAGTGTAGGAATGGGACTTAATGCATATTTCTCATATGGTTTAGTACTAGGAATGAAAATACCTTGGGAAACAGCTTTAGGTATTGTTTTTCTATCAGGTATCTTATTTGTAATACTGTCTTTAACTAATTTTAGAGTTTGGATAATGACATCGATTCCTATGAGTTTACGACGAGCAATTAGTGCGGGAATTGGTTCTTTTATAGCCTTTATTGGTTTAAAACAAATGGGTATGATCACATCTAATGAGGCAACACTTGTTTCTTTAGGTGATTTTTCTAACTCTAATGTTCTGCTTGGCGTACTTGGTTTAGTTTTGGCATTTTCTTTTTATGCTTATAGACTTAAAGGTGCATTTATATTATCAATTGCAATTACATCAATAGTAGCATGGATTTTTGGTTTAGGTGAACTGCCAAAGGAAATTATTTCTGCACCTGCATCAATTAGTCCTATCTATATGAAACTTGATATCTTAAGTGCAATTAGTTTATCTTTACTACCTGTAATCATTACATTCTTAATTACTGATATGTTTGATACACTAGGTACATTAACAGGAGTAGGTACTAGAGCTAAATTATTCCAAGAAAATAATAAAGATGATAAATCTTTACAAAAAACACTTGAAGCAGATGCTGTTGCTACAACTGCTGGTGCATTAATTGGTGTTTCAACAACAACTTCTTTTATAGAAAGTGCTTCTGGTGTTGAAGAAGGTGGAAGAACTGGTTTAACAGCTGTATTTACGGCAATGTTTTTTGTAACAACATTATTTATGTTGCCTTTATTTAAATCAATTCCACCTAATGCTATTTATCCTGTATTAGTTGTAGTTGGTGTTTTAATGTTTACAGAATTAGGCAAAATTAATTTTGAAGATTCTGATTTAGCTACCAGTGCCGGAGCCTTTTTAATTGTTATTTTAATGCCTTTAACTTTTTCTATTACAAATGGAATAGCCGCAGGGTTTTTAGTATATACAATTATAAAATTAGCTAAAAAAGAATTCAAAGACTTAAATGTTGGAATTTTAGCAATTACTTTTATAAGTGCATTAGCATTTATTTTATAAGGAATAATTTTGGAAAAACTATATTATAGTTATGATTTATTTAAAGAAGATACAAAAGAACTTGTAAAAAAGTCTAAAGATTATGAACCAGATGTATTACTTGCAATTGCTCGTGGTGGATTAACATTAGCGCATTTAATGTCAGAAGCTATGAATATGAGAAATTTATATACATTAAATTCTATTCACTATGAAGGTGAATTAAAACTAGATACATTTAATATATTTAATATTCCAGATATTTCTCATGCTAAAAAGGTTTTAATAATTGATGATATAGTAGATTCTGGGGAAACTATGGAAGAGATATTAAAAATTTTGAAAGAAAAATTTCCAAATGTTGAATTTAGACTTGCAACTTTATTTTATAAAAAAACAGCTGTTTTACAACCTGATTATTCAGTTAGAGAAGCAACTCAATGGATTAATTTCTTTTGGGAAGAAGACGTTAAATAATTTATGAATCCTTTATGGATTCATAAGTATATAAAATATTACCTATATATATATTTCTTACACTTTTACCTTACTTTTACATAGTAATTTGTATAATAATCAAAAAATTTGGATAATTAAATGACATTTATAGATTTTAAAAAACTACTTTTAGATGCGGAGTTAACAATTCCAAAATTCACTGCTTTAATAAAAGTTAGTGAAAAGAATATTCAGGCTTACAAGAAAAAAAAAGAAGTTCCAAACACAATTGCTTCAATTGCTGCTTGTTTTGCACATATGAACAAAATTGGTATAGATTACAAAGTAATAATTAATGACTTAGAACTTGTAAAAAAAGAAAAGAAGGGTGCAGGTTTTTCAAAAGATAAATCTCCAAAAACTAAAGAAAAAGATAAAAATAAAATTACTTGATTTAAATAAATATTTTATTAACCTTTTTTTGATATACTTCGCAAAATTTAACTTTGGAAGTAATATGACACTTATTAATAATAGTAAAAAATTCTTAGCAATAGCTTCTTTTTCAATGGCTATTGTCATAGCTGTTGGTGCTTTTGGCGCTCATGGTATAAAATCAATTGTAAATGATACTATGCTTCAAATATATAATACAGGTGTTGAATATCATTTCTACAATACCCTAGGTCTTTTTATTGTTGCTTTTTTAATTAACTTTTATCCAAATTCTAAAAAATTAATTCTTAGTGCTTGGCTTATTTTTATTGGAATGAATATTTTCTCTTTTTCATTATATCTTTTAGTTGTTTTATCAATGCCAGTTTTAGGAGCAATTACACCTATTGGAGGAACTTTATTAATAATCGCGTGGATAATTACTACATATGTAATTTTGAAGGATTAAGAACATGACAGCTATGGTAAAGATTCAAGAAATACGAGATTCGAGATGGTTTTCTAATTTAACAACATTTATTATTATTGGTTATGCGTGTATACTTGGATTTAAAACTTTAGATGAAGTTGAAACAAATTATAGTTTATTTTTAAAATTTGCAGATTATTTTGTAACAATCTATTTTATATTTGAATTAGCTATAAAGATGGTTGCTGAAAAAAGCGTAACTAAGTTCTTTAAATCTGGTTGGAATATATTTGATTTTATTATTGTAGTAATTACTCTTTTACCATTAGAATCTTCAAGTTTTGCAGCAATTGCAAGGCTTATGAGAGTATTTAGAATTTTAAGATTATTTACTTCAAGACCTGAGTTAAAAGCAATTATCGATATGTTGATTAAAGCAATTCCTTCAATAATTGATATTGTAATACTAATGTTTATAATTTTTTATATTTATGCAATTATTGGAAGTTTTTTCTTTGTTGATTTACCTTCTGGGTTATGGAAAGATTTTTTAATTTCTATGCTTACTCTTTTTAGGGTTCTAACTTTTGAAGATTGGACTGATGTAATGTATGAGGCTATGGAAGTATATCCTTGGGCATGGATTTACTTTGTTTCATTTGTAATTATTGCTGCGTTTGTATTTTTTAATCTTTTTATTGCTGTTATTATTGGTGAAATGCAAAAACTTCAGGAAGCAGAAATGAAAGAAGAACTTCATGAAGATAGTATTAAACTAGATATATTATTAGAAGAAATCAAACTTTTAAGAGAAGAAGTAAAAGACTTAAAAGGAAAAGATAAATGAAAATATTTACTATATTAGGAACAGGTTGGTTAGGATATTCTTTAGCTTGTGAATTAAAAGATAAATATAAAGTAAAAGTTTCAATAAGAGATGAAGAAAAAAGAAATCAATATAATGAAGATGGTTTAATTCCCTTTTTTTTAAATGAAGAAAATCTTGATTCATTAGATGATTTATTGGATACTAATTATCTTTTTATTAATTTCCCTCCTTCTAAATTTAAAGATTATATAAGTTTTTTAAATAAGATTTATTCTCATAAAAAAATAGCTAATATAGAAAAGATTATATTTATTTCTTCAACATCTATTTATCCAGATTTAGATTTATTATTTACAGAAGAGTTTTCTTCTTTTGATTCAAATTCAAAATCACCAAAAGTTTATGATGCTGAAATTCTAGTAAAAGATAAAACAAATATAATTCTTAGAGCTTCTGGACTTATGGGGTATAATAGAATAGCTGGAAAAAGATCAAGTGGTAAAATTGTAAATGATAAAGATATAAAAGTCAATTATGTTCATAGAGATGATGTTATAAGCGCTACAATATTTTTAATTAATAATAATAAAAATGGAATTTTTAATTTAGCTGTTGATAAACACCCTACTAAAGAAGAGGTTTATTTACATAATGCTAAAAAGTATGGATTTAAAAAGTCAGTTTTTAAAGATGATAAAGGTTTAAAAAATAGAATAATTGATGGAAGTAAACTTACAAATTTAGGGTTTAATTACAAATACTCAAACCCTTTTTATTTTATTTAGAGTTGCCAGATAAAAAATAAACTTAAAACTAAATAGAATAAAATCGTACTTAGTTTTCTAATATTTTATAAGTTTATTTGTTACAATAAATTTATAAAATATTTATAGAATAAATAAATTTAAAAGGAAAAAAATGGCTAAAAGTAAAGAACATCAATTTGATATCTCAGCAAAGTTAGATATGCAAGAGATGAAAAACGCAGTTGTACAATCACAAAAAGAGATTGATAATAGATATGACTTTAAAGGTATTACAAAAGAAATAGAGTTAAATCAAGGTGCTAAAACTTTAATTTTAACAAGTGCAAGTGATAATAAAATTGATGCTATGAAAGATGTGTTAATTTCTAAAATGAATAAAAGAGAAATTTCTATTAACTCTTTAGAAGAAACTAAATCTGAAGATTCAAGTGGTGGAAATAGAAAATTTACATATAAGATTATAGACAGTATCGAAAAAGATGAAGCAAAAACAATACAAACTGAAATAAAAAGCTTAAAATTAAAAGTAAGTGCTGTTAATCAAGGTGATGAAATCAGAGTTAGTGGAAAAAATATTGATGATTTACAAACTGTTATGTCTCATCTAAAATCTTTAGATTTAAAAGCTCCTTTAGTATTTGACAATTTTAGATAAAAAATTTAAATATATCTCAAGTCATTGAGGTATATTTACTTTCTTTAAATACACACTGCATAAACAAAATTACTATATAATCATTTTACATACAAATTAGGAATTCAAATGAAAGTTTTATTATTAGAAGATGATAATCTATTAAGTGATTTACTTAATGATCATTTACTTGATAAAGGATACAATGTAACTTTATGTTTAAATGGACAAGAAGCATTAGAATATTTAATAGATGAAAAATTTGATTTAGCATTATTAGATTTAAATACACCAATTATGTCTGGATTAAAAGTTCTTAAGACTATTAGAGAAGAATATAAAAGTAAAATACCTGTGATAATTCTTACAGCATATCAAGATACTAAACATCTAAAAGAGTCTTTTGAAAATGGTGTTGATGACTATATTAAAAAACCTTTTGATTTAGAAGAGTTAGATCAAAGAATACTAAAATTATGTAGGCAGTTTTCTATTGAGCAAAATACTAATATAGAAATTTCAGATGATATATCATTTGATCCTGAATCATGTAAAATAAATTTAGGATATAGAAATATTAATATTGCTCAAAAAGAAAGAGATATTTTGAAATATTTTTGTACTCATAAAAATAGAGTTATTTCAAGTGAAGAATTACTTCAAAATATTTGGGCCTATGATGATATGCCAACAGATGCAACAATTAGAGTTTATATTAAAAACTTAAGAGAAATTATAGGAAAAGACAAAATTACCACAATACGTGGAATAGGATATAAATTTGAATAATAATGAAAAGAAAGCTTTATTTGGTTTTTTATCAATCTATGTAGGTTCTACAATTTTGTTAATCTCAGTTCTCTTATATATTTATTATGACAAAGAACTTAAATCAGTAGCTGATTCATGTAACATGGAAATGAGTAATGCTTCTATGCATATTAAATCAGATATATTAAATTCATATATGAAACACAAAAAATATATTCCTAAAAAGTTTAAAAATGATGAGATTAGATATGCCTTGTATGATAAAGATAAAAAAGTTATATATTCATACATTGATGATGCTAAACTTGTTGATTTTAATAAATCAGTTATGTATGAGAGAAGCGATTATAATTATTATATTACTAAATTAGATGAAAAAATGATTCCTGTTAGATATATTGTAATTGAAACATGTATAGGAATTCAAAATAGAAATAATTTAAAAATATATGTAATAATTGCTCTTCTTTTAAGTGGAATATTTATTGGATTAATTGGATATTTACTTTCTAAAATTTTATTAAAACCTGTACGGGAAAAAGTTGAACACATGGATAAGTTTATTAAAGATTCAGCTCATGAACTTAATACTCCACTTACAGTACTTATGACATCAACTTCAATGTTGAAAAATGGTAAGAATCCTGATAAAATGATTAAGTACATTCTTAGTAGTTCTAAACAAGTATCTCAGATTTATAATGACATACACTTTTCAGCTTTTAATGAAATGAATGATGATGTTTTTGAAGAATTTAATTTAAAAGATTTAGTAAAAGATAGTGTAGAATACTTTAATGATATTTCAATTACAAAAAAAATTACAATAAATGATATGTTAGATGATTGTTATATTATCATGGATAAAACAAAAACGCAAAAAGTTGTCAATAATTTAATATCTAATGCTATTAAGTATAGTCATAATAATTCAATAATTAATGTATTCTTAAAAAATAACATTTTTAGCATACAAGATTTTGGTATTGGTATTAGTAAATTGGAACAAAAAGAGATATTTAAAAGATATAAAAGAGGTTCAAATATAGAAGGTGGTTTTGGTATTGGACTTGATATTGTAAAAAGAATAGCAGAAGAACATAAACTAAAATTAGAAATAAAATCAGAGTTAAATCTTGGTACAACTTTTTATGTTGATTTTAGCTCTATAGTTAACAATTCTATAGGACATAAAAGTAAAGAAAAGAGAAAAGATGAATAATATAATAAAAAATTTTAAAACTAGTGAATTAATAAATACTAAATTTGTGCATCCTGTAAGTATAACTTATAGCTTAAATGGAAAAAATAAATCATGGGAAGCTGTAAAAAGTTTTGATTCTGTTGCAGTGTTACTTTATCATGAAGAAAAAAATGCTTTTTTACTTGTAAAACAATTTAGAGCACCAGTTTATTTAAATGATAAAAATCATTTATGTACATACGAGTTGTGTGCTGGTATTATAGATAAAGATGCATCTTTAGAGCAAATAGTTAAAGAAGAAATTGATGAAGAATGTGGATATGATGTAAAAATAGAGAACATTGATAAAATAACTTCATTTTATACTAACGTTGGAGTAAGTGGTGGGTCTCAGAGTTTGTTTTTTTGTACTATTAATGAGTCAATGAAGATTCATAATGGTGGAGGTATCAACGATGAACAAATTGACTTGATGTTTTTACCTTTAGATCAGATTGAAGAGTTTATTTATGATGAAAATAAAGCGAAAACACCTGGATTGATGTTTTCTTTTTATTGGTTTTTAAAAAATAAAAGGATTTCAGGATAATGAAATTAAACTTTTTGATTTTATTTAGTTTAATAATTATCGGCTCTTTAAAATTATTTGCAGATGATACAAAATTGGTAAAAGTTAATAACTCATTTATTACAAAATTTGAATACGGTGAGTTACTTTACAATAATCCTAGAGGAATAGGTTGTAACTCATGTCATGGAAGTGATGCAAAAGGAAAAAAAATTGTTTCCTTTACGCATATTTATGATAAGAAAAAATATAATTGTGCGCTAAGTGTACCTGATATTACAAACTCTGAATATGATATTTTTTTCAGGAAAATTAATTCAAAAAAAAATCCAAGTAAAAAGTTTTCAAAAGAACAGGTTTGCGAAAAATTAGTTTATAAAGCAAATATAATGCCTGCATATTTCTTAGTTGAGGAAGAAATAGATGCATTATATTACTATATAAAAAATTTAAAATAGTACAGTACAGTTTTTATCTTGAAAATGCTATACCTACTCCAATCTTATTATTTTCTCTATTGTAATCAATTAAACTTTCACCATATCCTGAAAAGATCTTTAAAAATCCATAAGAATTAGATGTTGATAGTAGTTCAGGAAGGGGAAAAGTCCAATTCAACTCTGTAGCTCCTTTATTTCGAGAGTTAAATTTAATATTGTTTCTAATTCTTAATTCAAATGTATGCTTTTTATATGGATAGAATAAGCTTAAATCTCCATATCCATAGTATTTATAAATATCAGGATTATCATCTTTATTTACATTCTCTGGTATTCTATACCAAATTCTAGGAATAACAAATAAATTCGAAAATTGTAAGTAACCTTCTAGGTATAATCTGTTCCAAGATCTTGAATTTTCTTTATTTCTTCCATTTGATTCATGAATTAAAGATATTTTGAAACCCTTTAATAATTTATTCTTATTGTATGGAAATTGTAGAAATATTTCTGGCATATAGTTTGTTTCTCTAAATGGTGAAGAATCAGAAGTTGTTTGCCAAAATGATTTTTGTGTATATCCAAGTGAAAAAGATTCGTTTAGTCCAAAAAAGTTATATGTAATTGGTTTTTTAATACTAAACTGAAAAATTGTCTCTAGTTGATCTCTATATTCATCTTTATTATGATCGTAAGTTACTGGTAAAAGGTAGTTTTTTTTGTAGGGATACAATCCAAAATTACCAGTTATTTTTTGTTCTAAATTAAAACTTGTTTCTTTATCTTCTATTTTATTTATGTAATCTTTATAAAAATATTCTAAGTCTTCTTTTGCATCTAATAATATTAAAGTAAATAAAAAAATTAGGATATATCTCATTATATGTTCCTTTGAAATAAAAATATATTTTATAACAATTTTTGTTTTAATATACTTTGCAAAAAAGTATTTTCATGGTATAATCGCCTGAAATTAAGAAATAAAGGTTATAGAATGCTTGTTGCTCCATCAATATTATCAGCAGATTTTGGAAAACTAAATGAAGAAATAAAAGCTATTTGTGAAGGAGGTTGTGACTTAGTACATGTAGATGTAATGGATGGTCACTTTGTTCCTAATATGACAATAGGTCCAGTTGTAGTAAATCCTGTTTCAAAGGTTTCAACTGCACCTTTAGATATTCATTTAATGGTTGAAGATAATGCTTTTTTCGTAGATTTATTTGCATCATGTAAACCAAAATATATATCATTTCACATTGAAAGCGAAAAGCATCCACATAGACTTATTCAAAAAATTAGAGGATTAGGAATAAAACCAGCAATAGTTTTAAATCCTCATACTCCGCCTGAAGCAATTGAATATTTATTAGAAGATTTGGATATGGTTTTATTAATGTCTGTTAATCCAGGTTTTGGTGGACAAAAGTTCATCAAAAGTGTTGTAGAAAAAGCTACAAAATTAAAAGAATTAATAAATAAAAGAAATCCAGACTGTCTTATTGAAGTTGATGGAGGAGTTAATGATAAAAATATTCATGAACTTAAAAATGCTGGAGTTGATATTGTTGTGGCTGGTTCTTATGTTTATGGAGCAGATGATTATTCAAAAGCTATTAAGAGTTTACAAGTATAAGTATGAAAGTTAAAATTTGTGGAATCACAAACCTTGGAGATGCATTAGCAGCTATTGATGCTGGTGCTGATGCTTTAGGTTTTGTTTTTTATGATAAATCTCCAAGATATATAAATCCTTTTGATGCTAAAGACATAGTGAGTAAATTACCTCCTTTTATTCAAACTATAGGTTTATTTGTAAACGAACCTAATTCATTTATAAATCAAGTTTGTATAAATGCAAAAATGCAAACAGCTCAAATTATTGATGACGATACTTTTACTGATTTTAAAACTTTAGATTTTAGATATATAAGAGTTTTGAGAGCGAAAACTAAAGCTGATATAGAAAAAATTGATGATGAATATCATTTAGTTGATGCTTTTGTTGAAGGTTTTGGAGGCGAGGGTAAACGTCTTGCTTTAGAATGGTTTGATGATATAGATTGTTCTAAAATTATCTTAGCAGGTGGTCTTAACTCTGACAATTTGAAAGAATTATCAGGTTATAACTTTTATGGTGTAGATGTAAGTTCTGGTGTTGAATCTTATAAAGGAAAAAAAGATAAAGATAAAATTGTAAATTTTATAAAAGCAGTAAATGAAATCTAAAAAAAGAATAATTGTAAAACCTACTTTTAAAATATCAAATATAGTTGATAGATTATTAAAAGAATCTATTAATTATAACGAATTTCTATTCCTTCTTGAAAAAGCTAACGATACTTTTTTTGATAATCCAGAATTGGAATTTGAACTCTTATTATCAAATGGTTTAGCACTTGAATTTGATAACAATAACAATATTTTCTTAAAAACGAAAGAGGCATCTATTGATGAACAATGTTTTTGTATTGTAGATATTGAAACAAATGGTTCTTCAATAAAAAAAGGCCACCAAATAATTGAAATTGGTGCTGTCAAATACAAAAATGGTAAAATAATTAACAAATTTGAATCTTTAGTATATGCAAAAGAAATCCCAAGTTATATACAAGAAGTTACAAATATCAACCCACAAATGTTAGAAAATGCTCCCCTTTTAGAATCAGTGTTAAAAGAATTTAAACTTTTTTTAGAAGATGATGTTTTTATTGCGCATGATATTAAATTTGACTACAATTATATTTCAGACTCTTTAGAAAAATATGATTTAGGAAAGCTTGAAAATAGAAAACTTTGTAGTATTGATTTAGCAAAAAGAACAATCGATTCTCCTCGTTACGGTTTGAGTTTTTTAAAAGAAGAACTTGAAATAGAAATTGATAATCATCATAGAGCATACTTTGATGCATTAGCTACTACACATGTTTTTGCAGAGTCTTTAAAAAAAATAGATAAAGATAAAATAACAAATGTAGAAAATTTAATATCCTTTTCAAAATCATCTAAAACAATTGCTTCTATAAAAGAAAAAAATCAAGAAAAACTAAAGGAACCTAAATAAATGTTTTCTCAAGATAACTATACAAAAGCATTAAAATATGCTACTGATGCTTACAGTAAAAAAAATGAATCTAATGGTTTATCAGATCATACAGTACATATAAATTTAGTAGCTATGGAAGTTATAAATGCTTGTGTAAAATCTAAAATGGATGATGAGAAAGCAAACTTAGCAATTACTTGTGCTTTATTACACAATATTATTGATGATACAAATATTACTTATGATGAATTATATGTAGACTTTAGTGAAGTTGTAGCAAATGCTGTGGAATCTCTTAGTAGAGATGAAAGTATATTATCAAAACAAGATCAAATGAAAAAAAGCATTGAAATGCTTTTAGAACAACCCTATGAAGTTCAAATGGTTAAACTAGCAGATTTAATAACAAATTTATCAAATTTAGTAAGCCAAAGCGGTGATAAAAAGGAAACTTACCTAAAAGAAGTTGGTTTTATATACTCGTGTTTGAAAAATTCGAATATTTATTTATCTAGTAGATTAGAAGAAAAGATTGAAGAGTTTAAAAATCTTATAGAATAGAATTTTGTTTCTTTAAAAATAAAAGTAGTCTTTCTGACTACTTTTAATATTATTATGCTTTTGAAGCTTGAGCAGCGTATTTAAGACCTAAATCAAACGCTTTGTTATTTATATCATGTACTTTTGCAGGTACTTTAGAAAGCATAGTTGTTCTAAGTACTTCATTATCTACAGTTTCTCCTGTAAAATAATTTGCAATAGCTAATGCTAAAACAGATTGAGTAATAACATTACCAATTTCTTCTTTTGCTATAGTAATAATTGGAATTTCAACAATATTCCATCTTTTTTTATCTTCAGGCGTTGCCGTTACAAGATTTGGTTCTATAACAATAGTAGAACCATCTCTTACACCAGCTTTAAACTGATCATATGAAATTTGTGCAACAGATAACATAAAATCAATTTCACCATCATTTGCATAAGGATATAATATCTCTTCATCCGCTAAAGTGATATCAACTACTGTTGGACCACCTCTTACTTGTGATGTATATGTTGCAGTTTTTAAACCATATCCACCATCGTTAATTTTAGCTGCTGCAAAGATTGAACCTGCTAGAAGAACACCTTGTCCACCAACACCTGTAAATCTCATTAATGTTTTAGCCATGATATACTCCTTAAAATTGAACCATTGTATTTGTTTTATTTGCTTCTTTTACTTTTTCATAAGATAGACAATACTCTTGTGCATCTTCATCGTGTTTTAAGATTCCTAATGGGAATTTACCAACTTGTTCTTCTGGTTCTAATTTCTCAAATTTAGCTTTACCAACTGAAATAGATTTAATCCAATCTAAGTTAGCCATTGCTGTAGCCATTTTATTTTTTCTTCCTAAGTTAACGTGACAGTTAGAGAATACTTCGATAAATGAGAATCCTACATGTTGGAAACCTTTAACTAAAATTCTCTCTAGTTTTTTTGGATCTAACATAGTTTCTCTGGCAACAAAAGATGCTCCTGCTGCTTCAACTAATTTACATGCATCAAAAGTAGGGTCAATATTACCCTTACTCATTGTAACAGTCCACATTCCTTGTGGAGTTGTAGGACTTGTTTGAGAGTTAGTTAATCCATAAATAAAGTTATTAATAATAATATAATTCAAATCAATATTTCTTCTTGATGCATGGATTGTATGGTTTCCACCAATAGCAAGACCATCACCATCACCACCAACAACGATAACTTTCTTTTCTGGATTAGCTAATTTAATACCAGTTGCAAAAGCTAGAGTTCTTCCGTGAGTTGTATGAACTGTATTACAGTTGATATATGAAGAAGTTCTTCCTGAACAACCAATACCAGAAACAACACAAACATCGTCCATGCTCCAACCAGTTTTTTCAATTGCTCTAATGATAGATTTTAAAATAACTCCATCACCACATCCCCAACACCATAGTGTTGGCATTTTATCTGTTCTTAAATATTCATCATAATTAAAAGCCATGTTACATCTCCTTCACTTTTGCAATAATTTCTAGTGGAGATAAAGGTCTTCCATTAACTTTAAATAATGTATCAAAATCTGATCTTCCACTTGCTCTTTGTACTTCATCAGCAAATTGTCCCATATTTAACTCAGTAACTAATACTTTATCAAACTTGTCACATAATTCTTTGATTCTTTTTTCTGGACTTGGCCAAATTGTTTTAGGTCTAAACATACCAACTTTGATACCCTCAGCTCTTAATCTATTGATTGCTTCCGTTACACCTAAAGAAACAGAACCATATGCAATAATCATAATATCTGCATCATCTAACATATATTCTTCATTTGATTCTAATTCATCAGTATGTGCATCAACTTTATTAAATAATCTTTTCATTAAAGCATCACAAATTTCTGCATCTTCAGTTGGGTGTCCAGTTGGACCATGATGTAATCCAGTAAAGTGGTATCTATAACCTTCAAACATTGGATTTAATACAGCTGCTTCATCAGCTCCAACTCCGTAAGGTTTATAATCTTTTGGATCACCTTCGAATTTTTTTCTTGAGATTTTATTAGCTTGTACTTCTTCTAAGTTAGGAATACTTGCTTTTCCACTCATATGTCCAATAGTTTCGTCTAATAAAACAAATACTGGTTGCATAAATCTATCAGCTAAATTAAAAGCACGTGCAACTTCTGTATAACATTCTGATAAGTTTCCTGGAACTAATGTTATTGATTTAACATCACCATGAGTAGGGTTTTTAGCTTGTAATAAATCACCCTGAGCAACTCTTGTTGGTAAACCAGTTGATGGACCACCTCTCATAACATTGATAACAACTAAAGGTAATTCAGAAATATATCCAACACCTAAGTTTTCTGCTTTTAAAGAAATACCTGGTCCACTTGTTGCTGTTAAAGCTCTTTTTCCAGACATTGCAGCACCTAAAGCAGCAGCAATTCCTGAAATTTCATCTTCCATTTGGATACACGCGTCACCTCTTGCTGGTAATGCCGTTGATAATATATGCATTACTTCACTTGAAGGAGTAATAGGGTATCCCGCAAAAAACTGAACGTCTGAGTCCAGCGCAGCTTTTGCTGCTAATTCGTTTCCTGTTGAAATTAGTTCTCTTGCCATTAATTTTCCTTATGCCTCTAATTCTCTATAATTATTTTTAACGATAGCTTCTTTTCTTATCTTTGCTTCATCTGAAAGTTTTGCAAATTTAAATTCTTTTTTGTCTGCTACATAGATTGCAAAATCTGGACATGCTAGTTCACAATCTGTACAACCAATACACGAATCAGGATTTGCTACTTTTATTATTGAACCTAAAGTTGAATGAACTTCTTGTCTCATTACAAGTACACCAGCTGGACAAACAGATACACATTTATCACATGCTTTACATCTAGCTTCATTTACCCAAACAGGTGTGTTTGCAGGAGCTTCCATATTAGACATAATTTCCCCTTAATTTTTTTATTTATCAATATTTGAATAAACTCAATTATTATGATTGAATAATAACCTATAATACATCTAAAGAATAAGTAAAACTTTCATTTCATAAAGCTAATTTAGCTCTTGTTACATTTTGCTACACTAGTGCTACTAAAGCTATTTAAATTAATTAAAAACTATAATAAAACTTAATTATATTTATTACTATTTTATATAAAGTTTTATTTAAATAAGTGCTTAAATCATATATAGGCTTAGCTTGGTTATAATGATTAAAATATTAAAGGAAAAGACTTGGTTTTATATCAACCTCTTGATGGCTATTGCTATAACAGTGACACGCATTTTTTATATAATTTTATTTATGAAAACATGAAAAAATTTAAGAATGTCAAGGGTGAAATTTTAGATATAGGCAGTGGTAGTGGAATACTAGGATTACTTGTTTCTAGAGAATATCCTAATTTAAATTTAAATCAATGTGAACTTCAAAAACCATTTCAATTTTTTTCTTCAAAAAATGCTGAAACGAATAATCAAAAAACGAATTTATTTAAAGGTTCATTTATAAATACAAATTTTGAAAAAGAATTTGATATTTGTATCTCAAATCCACCTTTTTATCACTCTAATGTGATCAAGAGTGAAAATGAAAATCTCAAAATAGCTAGATACAATGACTCCTTACCTTTAGAAGATTTTATACAAAAAAGTTGTAAAGTTTTAAAAAGCACAGGTAAGCTATTTTTTTGTTACGATGTGAAACAAATTAATGAAATACTGTTATATTTAAATAAATACAAGCTTAATTTAGAAGCATTACAATTTGTACATCCCAAAGATTCAAAAGATGCAACATTAATATTAGTATATGCTAGAAAAAACTCTAAATCATTGACTAAAATTTTAAAACCATTATTTGTTTTTGATGGTTTAGAGTTTACAGAAGATGTAAAAAAAATATATGAAAAATCTCAAACGCATAGTATAAAGGTAGATATTGAACAATTTAATTAAGCAAGAAGGTTTTCCTTACGCCTTTGAACCAAGTGCATGTGATACATGTGCTGGTAATTGTTGTATTGGTGAGAGTGGTTACATTTGGATTACAGAAAAAGAAATAAATGTTTTAGCTATGCATTTAAACATTACACAAGAAGAATTAAGAATTAAGTATTTAAATAAGATATCATATAAACACAGTATAAAAGAGGTAAAATTATCAGAAGATAATTTTGCATGTGTATTTTTTAATTTAGAAAAAAGACAGTGTTCTATTTATGAAGCAAGACCAACACAGTGTAGGACTTTCCCATTTTGGGAATATTTTAAGAAAAATACAAAAGAGGTTTATGAAGAGTGTCCAGCTATAAAAATTATTTAGTTAAATTTACATTATTATTGACATTAACTGCATGTGCTTATAATGAACCTAAACTTGATGATGAAAAAATTAGTAAAAATAAAATAAACTTTATAAAACAAGATGTTAAATATTTTAATTTAGAAAACCAATATATAATGTTTGCCTTAGAATTTGAATCTCAAAAAAAATATCAATCTTCTCGAAAGATATATTTAAAACTTTTTGAAAATACAAATAAGCATGAATATTTAGTAAAGTATTTAAATTTATCTTTTGTAATGAAAGATTATGAAGGTGTAAAAAAATATGCATCTTTAAATATGTTAGAAAATATCAAAGAAGAAGAAATGATATTAAAGTTTTATACGCTGTCATTATTAAAACTTCAAGAAAAAGATGAAACTATTAAGTATGCAAAAAAACTAGTAAACAAGTTTTATCATAAAAGTAATCATTCTTTTTTAGCTAGTATTTATCTTGATTTAAAAGATTATAATAATGCTATTGAAGAATTTGAAAAGGCGTATAAAATTAGTAAATCAGTTCAATTATTACAAACAATTACAAATATTAAATACAATCATCTAAATCAGAAAAAAGAATCAAAAAATAGGATATTAAAATATATAAAAAAGAATGATTATCCTTTTGATTTATCATTACAACTTTTATCTTTTTATGAAATAGAGAAAGAAAAAGAACAAATAATTTTATTATTAGAAAAAATGTATTCTAATTATAGTAAAATGAACAAAAAGATAGTTCAGAATAAAACAAAAAGTTTATTAATTAGATATTTGATAAAAGAAGATAGAGAAAAAGCAATATTATTTTTAGAAAGTAATAATATTGAAAATAATGTTTTAGTTGAACTATATAAAAGCGAAAATAAACTAAACAAAGCTAACTTACTGTTGAGTAAACTTTATAAAAAAACTAATAATTTAGATTATTTAGCTGAACAAGCAATGATAGAATTTGAAATTGCAAAAAATAAACAACAAGTTTTACCTAATGTTATTTCAAAATTTGATAAAGTATTACAAAAAATTTCAAAACCTGTTTATGAAAATTATTTAGCATATATTTTAATTGATTATAATCTAGATATCGAAAGAGGCTTAGTACTTGTAAAAAAAGCATTAATTAAAGAACCGACAAATCTTGCTTTTATTGATACTTTAGCTTGGGGTTTTTATAAAAATAAAGATTGTAAGAATGCATATCTTAACATGAAAAAGATTGTAGATAAGATAGGTTTAGAAAATAAAGAAATAAAATTACATTGGAAAAAAATTAAGGAGTGTGTTAAGTGATATTAGATGAAATTATAGAAAGAACAAAAGAAGATTTAGAGATAAGAAAAAAAGATATATCATTAGATTTATTAGGAAGAACATTAGCTTCTAATCCATTCGCTCCAAGAGATGTTAAACCATTTTTAACAGCAACTAAAGAAGAACCAATTAGAATAATAGCTGAAGTTAAGAAAGCTAGTCCTTCAAAAGGGGTAATTAAAGAAGATTTTAATCCTATGGAAATTGCACAAGCTTATAGTAATAGTGGAGCAAATGCAATTTCAGTTTTAACTGAACCACATTATTTCCAAGGTGAATTAGAATATTTAGCAGCAATTAGAAGATATGTTCCAACGCCACTTTTAAGAAAAGATTTCATTATTGATAAATATCAAATAGTTGAAGCATTAGTTTATGGAGCAGATTTCGTTTTACTTATAGCTAAAGCCTTAGGAACAAAAGAATTAAAAGAATTGTATGAGTATGCTTTACATTTAGGTTTAGAAGTGTTAGTTGAAATACATGATAAAGAAGATTTAACTAAAGCGATTAAATGTGGTGCAAGTATTATTGGTATTAATCATAGAAATCTTGATACATTTGAAATGGATATGGAATTATGTGATAAATTAATTCCAATGATTCCAAATGGAAAAATAATTGTTGCAGAATCAGGTGTATCTAATGTTGATACTATTAAAAGATTATCAGGAATTGGTGCGGATGCTTTTTTAATAGGTGAACACTTTATGAGACAAGCTTCAATTGAAGATGAAGTAACTAGGTTTAAAAATTCTCTAAACTAATAAATAAACCTCTTTGGTTTATTTATATAATTTTATTTAGTCCTTAAATAAAGTAGAACCTACTCTGATCATATTAGAACCACAAGCGATTGCTAATTCATAATCTGAACTCATTCCCATAGAACAATATTTTGCACCAAATGGTACTAATTCATCATAGATTTTTTTAGTTGTTTTAAATGAATTTCTTATAACTTTTTCATCTTCAACATGTGCTCCAATACTCATAACACCTTTAACTCTTAAATTTTCACAAGTATCAAGTATTTGTTTATATATTTCAACTGCAACTTCTGGCATTACACCTGATTTTGTATCTTCATATGCAGAGTTTATTTGAAGTAAAATACTAAGTTTCTTATTTTTTACTTCAAGTTTTTTATTTAATTCTTGTGCAAGTTCTAAAGAATCTATTGAATGAATTAATGAAGGATTTAAATCAATTAAATTATTGATTTTATTTTTTTGTAAAGTTCCTACAAAATGCCATTCTATAGGAAGTTCTTCTAAGTCTTGAGTCTTTGTTTTTAAATCTTGTACTTTATTCTCTCCAAAAGCTCTTTGACCTACATTATAAAGCTCTTCTATTTCTTTTGAAGTTGAATATTTACTAATTCCGATTATCTTAACAATATGATGTTCTGATATTTTAAGTCTAGCACCTTCAACTCTAGTTATTAAATCATCTAAATTTCTTGTTGCAGTCAATTTATTCATTTTATCTCTTTGTATATTTTATTATTTTAGAAAAATTCTATTTATATCGTTGTAAATTCCAAGTAACATTAAACTACCTAAAATTACCCAACCCGCAATTGTTAAAAACATAAATACCTTATCACTGGGTTTTCTTTTTGTAATCATTTCATATATATTAAACATTATATGTCCACCATCAAGTGCTGGAATTGGAAGAAGATTTAAAACTCCTAAGTTAACTGAAATTAATGCAGTTATTGTAAATAGTGCAATAATACTAGATTCACTTGCATCTGATATAACTTTACCAATTGTAATAACTCCACCAATTTCGCTACTTGGAATTATTCCTTGAATTAATTTCTGAACACCTTGAAAAATCATAGTTGAAGAAAAAATAGTTTTTTCATAAGCGTATACTAATGATTCACTAAGTGATAAATCTAATTGAATTACTTTTCCTGATGGTGAAATACCAATCATTCTTTTTTTGATTTTTTCTTTAAACATATTTTGTGAATCAGAAATATACGGATTAATTGTTTTAGCAATAAGTTTATTGTCTCTTTTAATATAGAATTTTAAAGGACCTTGTGAATTTACAATTATCTTTCCTATATCTTCCCAAGCTTTAATTTCTTTTTCATTTATTCGTATTATTAGATCATCTTTTAATATCCCTGCATTAAATGCGGGTGAGTTTTTCTGTACAGTTCCGATTTGTGCTGCAAAAGTACTAGCACCCATAATTGCTATTGAGAAATAAAGAATAGCAGCAAGTAAAAAGTTTGCAAATGGACCTGCAAATAGTATTATAATTCTTTGCCAAGGTTTTTTTGTATTATAGGAGTCATCTCCATTTTCTATTAAAGCAGGGTTTGAGTCATCTTGCCCTTTCATTTTTACATAACCACCAAGTGGTATTAATGACAGTTGCCAAGTTGTACCTCTCCATTCTTTTGCAAAAATTTGTTTTCCAAAACCAATTGAAAAAACATGAACTCTTACACCAAAATATCTTGCAGCTAGGAAATGTCCCAATTCATGGAAAAATACTAAAAAAGAAAGAACAAGTAAAAATGTTATTGTACCCAAGAAAAACCTTTATATTTTAAAATAATCTCTAATATATTCATATCCTGAATATACTGTTAAAACAACTGCAAGCCAAAGAAGTTGTGTTGCAAATGGCCAATTCATAATTAAAAAACCAATAGCAATCATTTGAACTACAGTTTTTATTTTTCCAGCCATTGTTGAAGCTACATTTTTTCCTTCATCTGCTGCAACTACTCGAAGTCCTGTTATAAAAAATTCTCTTGAGAGTATTATAAAGACAGCCCATGCAGATGCTCTATCAATTACCATTAGACCTATAAATCCAGCAAGTACTAACATTTTATCAGCAAGAGGATCTAATATTGCACCAAGTTTTGTCATTTGGTTCCAAGATCTTGCAATAAAACCATCAAAAAAATCAGTAACAGATGCAATTACAAAAATTAATCCAGCAAAATAATCTAGCCATGTAGGATGCCAAGAAGAAAAAATTGTATTCTCTCTATCTATAAAAAACCATAGCATCAGTGGAGCTAATGCTATTCTAAATAATGCTAAAGCATTTGGAAGATTAAAAACTTTTTCTTTCATTACCTAAAAGTTGTTCCACCATCAACAACTAAAGTTTGAGATGTAATCCAAGAAGCTTCTTCTGTACATAAGAAATAACAAGATTGTGCTAAATCTTTAGGTTGTCCAATTCTTTTTAAAGCTGATAAATCAATAGTTTTTTGCTTAACTTCTTCGTAATTTGTAAATGCTTTTAATGCATCAGTATCAATAGGTCCTCCTGAAACTGCATTTACTCTAATATTCATTTCACCTAATTCCGTTGCTGCGTATCTTACCATTGCTTCAACTGCAGCTTTATTTGTACCATGACCTGAATAGTTTGGAATATATACTAAATTTCCAGTTGATGATAAAGAAACAATAGCTCCTCCTCCAACTTTTTCCATTCTTTTTGCAGCTTGTTGTGAACCACATACAAAAGCATTAACAGTAGCAGTATAGATATTATTTAAACCTCTTGGTTTTAACTTCATAAATTTACCATATCCCCCAACAACAGCACGACCATAAATCATTGCATTTGAAATAAAGAAATCAACTCTATCAAAATCTTTATCAATTTCTAAGAATAACTCTTTATACATCTCTGGCTCTAAAATATTAAAAGGATAACACTTACATTTAACACCATATGTTTCTTCAACATCTTTACAAATATCCTCTGCAAATTGTTGATTTGAATTATAAGTAAAAGCTACATTAACACCGTTTTGTGCAAATTTATAAACACACTCTTTACCTATACCTTTTGTTCCTCCAGATATTACTAAAGTTTTTCCTTGCATTGTATTCTCACTCATTATTTTATCACCTCGTATTGTTTTAATATGTTTTCTAATTTATTCATTGTATCTGCACTCGGAGCAGTTAATGGAAGTCTGTATTCTAAAGTATCTAGTAATCCAGTTAAGTACATAGCTGCCTTAATTGGTATTGGATTACTTTCACAAAATAATACACAGTTTAAAGCATATAAATCTTCATTTATTTTTCTTGCTTCGTCTAATTTACCTTCTTGTATAGCATGAACTAATCTTGATTTTAGATTTGGAAGTAAGTTTGCAGTTACAGAAATAATTCCTTTACAACCATTTACTAACATAGGGAAATCAATTGCATCATCGCCTGAAACTATAACTAAGTCGCTTCTTTGAGATAACAATTCAATAGTTCTATCTAAAGAACCAGTAGCTTCTTTTGTAGCATAAATATTTGGAATATCATCAAAAAGTCTAATAGTTGTATCAGCTGTTAAATCTACACCAGTTCGTCCTGGTACATTATACAACATAAATGGAATTTCAACAGAAGTTGCAATTGCTTTATAATGTTGGTATAAACCTTCTTGTGTAGGTTTATTATAATATGGAGTTACAGATAAAAGTCCATCTGCTCCAACTGCTTGAGCATGTTTAGCAATTTCAACTGCTTCATGAGTTGCATTAGAACCAGCACCTGCAATTACTTTAACACCTGTACTTTTACAAGCAGCAACAGCAACTTCAATACAAGCTTTATGTTCAGCATGTGATAATGTTGCACTCTCACCTGTCGTTCCAACAGGCACAACAGCATCAATACCTTGTGCTATTTGTCTTTTTATTAAAGACTCATATTTTTCTAAATCAACTTTTCCATTTTTAAATGGGGTAATAAGTGCAGTCATTGCACCTGTAATAATTTCCATATTCATCCTTTTTTTACTACTAAATCTTCTAGTTCTTGTTTTTCATCTACATTTACAGTGTGTTTTGAAAATTTTTCTAAAAAATTCCAAAAACTTTCTTTTGCTTCATCAGATATATCAACCTTTCTTAAAACTTCTTCCATCGTACCTAACCATTCTCTTCTAGCTTTTTGTGTAATTGAAAATTGTTCATGAGTTTTTAACATATCAAAATGCCCCATTTCTTCTGAGTATTCTTTAGGTCCACCTGCAGCTTCAATAAAAAACTTTACATTACGAGCTTTTGTTTTTTCTAATTCATCTTCTTCTTGTGGAAAGAAATTTCCAATATCACTATCAACTATTAAGTCATAAAAGTCACTAAATAGTTTTTTTAAACCATCAATTCCTATTTCTTCTAAAAAGATTGGTTTTGGGTAATCAAAACTTGAATCATTATCCAAACTTGTTCTGCTTATATGGTAATTCACTATTTTTTTTCCTGTTTTAAAATAACAGTTGTAGAATTATTTTTTGTAAAATATTTATTTGCTACTTTGATTAAATCTTTTTTATTCAATTTATCAACTTTCTTTTCATAATCGAACAATGGTTTAACATTATCTCTAACAAAATATGAACCATATAAAGAAGCTACTGAAGATGAACTCTCTAAAGAGAATATAAAATCAGCTTTAGTATTTATCTTAATTTTATCAATATCTTTTTTAGTAATATTGCCTTTTTTTACTTCATCAATTATGCTTAAAATTTCTTTTTCAACATCTTTAGCTTTTACACCTTCATTTGCAACAGCCATAAACATAAATAATCCAGGATCTTTAAGCTCTAGGTTATAAGCATATACTGAATTAACTAATCTTTTTTCATCTACAAGTCGTTTTTGTAAAATTGAACTTTTACCTGAAGAGAAAAATTCGCTAAGTGCAGAAAGTGCAACCTGATCTTTATGCTCAAAATTTGGAATGTGATAAGTAATTGCTAACATTTCAACTGCAGAATCCTTTAAAATAGTAACTCTTTTAGCACCATCTTGTTTTGGTTCAACCGTATGTATTTTAGAAACTATTTCTTTTTTATTCTTGATATGTTTAAAGTATTTTTCAGAAGATGTGAATACTTCTTCTTTATCAATATCTCCAGCAACTACAATAATTGCATTTTTGGGTTGATAATAAGTAGAATGAAAATCACGAATATCATCAATAGACCAGTTTTTAATATCACTCATAAACCCAATTGGAGTCCAATGGTATGGATGATAAATATATGCATTATTGAATAATCTAAATTGTAAATAACCCATTGGACTATTATCAGTTCTCCATCTACGCTCCTCAGCAACTACATCACGTTCTGGTTGAAATTCTTCATCTTTTAAAGTTAAGTTTTCCATTAAATCAGCAAATAAATCCAAAGATTTATCCATATTTTTAGAAGCAGATTTTATGTAATAATGAGTAAAATCAAAAGATGTAGAGGCATTGTTAACACCTCCGAAACCTTTTACAATTTCATCAAATTCACCAGCTTTTAAATTTTCTGTTGATTTAAAGTTTAAGTGTTCAAGCATATGTGCTATTCCACTTTTTCCCATTTTTTCATCTCTACTTCCAACTTTATAAAATATATCCGTTGAAACCACATTTGAGCCATTTTTCATAGGAATTGCAACTATTTGTAAGCCATTTTCTAATGTCTTAGTATGATATTTTGGTAAGCTATTAGCCATTAATTCTCCTGTAAGAATGAATAATGAAACAAGAAACAATAAAAAAGTTTTTTTAATTTTTGTTGATTTTGTTAAATTCATTTTTTCTACTTATTTTAAATCAGATCCAATAGCATCAGTGATATTCTCATATCCATCTTTTGCCATAAGTTCTAACATTTCTTCATTTATTTTTCTAACCATTGACGGTCCTTCAAAAATTAGTCCTGAATATGATTGTACTAAAGAAGCACCTGCTTTAATTCTTGCATATGCTTGTTCTCCTGTTGCGATACCACCAGCTGAAATAAGTATTGTTTTTCCATATAATTCTTTTGCAATTTCTTTAAAAATCGAATAAGATTTATCTGTTAAACATGCGCCACTCAATCCTCCAAAATCTTGACAATTTGGAACTAATGAATAATCAATAGTTGTATTAGTTGCAATTATCCCAGCTGCTCCTGCATTAACAGCACTATTACATAAATCAATAGCAACTTGTACTTCCATATCTGGAGCAATCTTTAATAAAATTGGTTTATTAGTAAGCTCTTTTGCCATAGTAAATAGTTCTGTAATAAACTTTTCATTTTGTAAATCTCTTAAATTTGGAGTATTTGGACTTGAGATATTTATTACTAAATAATCACTAGTTGCTTCAAATTTTTTAATTAACATTTTATAATCGCTTAATGCAAATTCTTCAGGAGTAGTTTTATTTTTACCAATATTTACTCCAACAGGAATAACTGCAGGATAAACCTTTTTCAGATTTTTTAGTACTTTATGAGCACCTTCGTTGTTAAATCCCATTGCATTCTGTACACTTTTTTCTTCAGGATATCTAAACATTCGTGGCTTAGCATTTCCATCTTGAGGTCTTGGTGTCATTGTTCCAATTTCAGTAAAACCAAAACCTAATGAAGGCATTGCTTTTACCATAGTTGCATTTTTGTCAAAACCAGCTGCCAATCCAACAGGATTTGTAAACGCAACACCAAATAGTTCTTGAGAAAGTTTTGAATTATTTTTAAAGTTCTTTTTTTCCATCATATTTCTTAGAATTTTATATTTTCCTAAAACTCTTAAGCCATATTCGCCGATGTTGTGAGCTGTTTCTGGTTCAAATTTAAATAGTACTTTTTTTACTGTGTTATAACAAAACAAGAATGGCCTTTTTTTAAAATTTAGTTATTTTATCTAAAAATCGTTAAATATAAGTTTTAATGAAAATTGATGAGATTTTGAAAGTTCTAAAGAGCTATGTAATAGCTCTTCTATGAATGATTTAAATATTCGCTAAATTATATAGTCGTTGATACTCTTTACATGATTTTAAAAGATTTTCTTCTGTGTTCATATCAACAATTTCACCATTTTTAAATACAGCAATTTTATTTGCATTTTTTATTGTACTTAATCTATGTGCTATTACAAATGTTATTTTATCAACACTTACATCATCTATTACTTGAGAAATAATTGATTCACTTTCGTTATCAAGTGCAGAAGTTGCTTCATCTAAAATAAGAATTTTAGGTTTTTTATATAATGCTCTAGCTATTGCAATTCTTTGCCTTTGACCTCCACTTAAATTTGTTCCAAATTCATCAAGTTTTGTGTTTATTCCTTTGTCCATTTTAGATACAAAATCATATGCATGGGCTTGTTTTAATACTTCAATAACTCTAGTCTCATCAACTTCATAACCATAAGCTACATTTGCACTTATTGTGTCATTAAAGATATAAACTCTTTGTGTAACTATTGAAATGTTTTCTCTTAGAGATTTTAATGAAATTTCATTTAACAAATTATTGTTAATTTTTATTTCACCTTCGGAAATATCATAAAATCTAATTATTGTATTAATTAAAGAAGATTTACCACCACCACTATCACCCACAAGTGCAATTTTATCACCTTTTTCTGCTTCAAAAGTAATATTTTTTAAGGCTTCAAAATCTCCATAATTTAAAGAAACATTATCAAAACTTATCTTTTGTATATCATCGGGGAAGTTATGAATTCCTGCTAGAATTGTAGCTTTTGAATCAAGCATTTCATTAATTCTGTCATTTGCAGCAAGTGCATCTTGCATTTTATTATATAGTGATGATAATCTTTTTATAGGTGTATATAACATAAATAAAGCTGCTATAAAAGAAGTAAATGTACCAGTTGTAAGTTCACCTGAAATTACTTTTGAACCACCAACTAAGATTACAGCAGCAAAAGCCAATGAACCAATTATTTCCATTAAAGGAGATGTTAATTCATTTGTTTTAACTGCTTTCATATTGTATTTGAAGAAGTTTAAATTATGAATTGAGAATTTTTTTGCTTCGATTTCTTCAGTTGAGTTTGCTTTAATTATCTCTACATTATTAAAAGATTCACTTAATGATGAGGTAATATCCGCATTTGATTCTTGTGATTTAAATGATAGTTTTTTCATTCTTTTTGCAAGTTTTGATAAAGGCCAAATAGCAAGAGGTAAAACGATTAAACCATAAAATGCTAGTTCTGGGGAATGGTAAATTACTAAACCAATAAGAGCAAGAATTGTAAGAACTTCTCTTATAAATTCTGCAATGTAATTTGAAACTGCTTGTTGTATTCTATTTATATCATTTATAATTCTACTTACGAGTTCTCCACCATGTTTTTTTTGAAAAAAATCCATGTCTAATGTAAGAACATGTGAAAATAATCTGTCTCTTACAATTCTAGTAATATCTTGTCCTATAAAAGAAATATAATATGCTTGTATATATCTTCCAAAACCTTTTGCTGTATATAAAATAACAACAAAAATTGGCATCATATATAACATTTCTTCATCTTTATTAATAAAAATATCATCTAATAAAGGTTGAATAGCATATGCAGTTGCAGCAGTAGAAGCCGCTACTAAAATAATTCCTATGAAGGCATATATAAATTGAAGTTTATAGTTTTTATAAAAAGGGGAGTATTGTTTAAAAAATTCTTTCATTTAGATCCTATTGATATATTAAAAAGCCATTATATCCAAATTGAAATTAATTACTAAAATTTATAATTAAGAGGTTTTATTTTTTAAACATGATTAAAAAATTTTGAAATCCAAAAGCTTTTATTGTAAGAAAAAATAAAATAAAGCCACTAAGAGTACTTGCAAATGCAAGACCAGCTGCTCCAAATGGTTGTATTAATAGTAGCGAAAAAACTATATTCCATCCTAAACTATATACAGATATTTTTGCTGCTAAGAACTGTTGTTCTTTTGCATATAACCATAAAGAAAATATTTTCCCAATTCCAAAAGGAATTAAACCAATTAAATACATTGATAAAATTAATGCAGTGTTTGTAGTGTCTGTAGAGGTAAATGCTCCTCTTTCAAATAGTAAGGAAATTATAAATTCATTAAAAAATATACCAATAAAAGTAGAAATAGAAAGGAATCCTAATAAGATTAATGAAGACTTTTTCATTAAAGCTAACGCTTTATTCTCATCTTTATTTTTAATACTTCTAGCAATCATTGGAAAAAGTGCAATAGACGTAGCTATTGCAAACAGAGCAAGAGGAAGTTGAAAGACTCTATTTCCATAATAAAGATATGAAATTGAACCTGTCATTAGAAATGATGCTAGCCATGTATCTATAAATGCTGATAAATGAGTTGTCGAAGAACCTACTGTTGCAGACATAAAGTTTTTATAAAATTTATTTTCTTCTTTTTTCTTATGCTTTTTAAAATGAAATATTTTACATAAATTTAATCTTTTTATTGCATATAAATGAACAAAAATTTGTAATAATCCACCAGCTAGCACACCATAAGATAAATAAAATGTAATTTCGTATTTCTCCATATCGTTTGATATTAAAAGTGCAAATATCATAGCAAGATTTAAAAGTGCAGTTGAATATGCTGTTGTAGCAAAGTGATTTTTATACTGTAATAGTGCCGCCATAAAAGTAACAATGAAAATCATTGGTAAATAATAAAAATTTATAGCAAACAATGGAGCTGCTAAGTTTATTGTTTCTTGATCAAAACCTATTGCTATTGCTTTTGCTACAAGTGAAGAAAATAAAGTTACGAGTAAAGAAAGAATAATCAAAAATCCAAATAACTGCAAAAATACCAGAGAAGAAAATCTAATTTTATGATTCGATTTTGCATAAGCTGGAATAAATGCTTGTGTAAAAGCACCTTCTGCAAATATTCTTCTAAATAAATTAGGTAGTTTAAAAGCAACAAAGAAGATATCTGAGTATATATTTGCTCCTAAAATTGAAGCTGTCAATAAATCTCTAACAAATCCTAGAATTCTAGATGTCAAAATACCTGTACTATTTGTAAAAATTGATTTTAATAGCATTATTTTTCTACTTTATAATCTAAATTTGAATGAATTAGTACTTGTGGAACACCTCTATAAACTCCAATATGCGCAC
>Ga0209716_1000756_pt1 | contig 28073 bp, 19 predicted proteins | sample COGITO_mtgs_1205_FD_184811 | JGI IMG/M metagenome (GOLD analysis project Ga0209716, IMG submission 184811) | Pelagic marine microbial communities from North Sea - COGITO_mtgs_120531 (SPAdes) (version 2) | ecosystem: Environmental > Aquatic > Marine > Epipelagic ...
TATTACTAGGTTTTGCACAGACTGAGTGTGCTGTATCTGATTACTGGACGCAGAAAGTTGTATCATGGTTTCCAAAGCATGAAATACAACAGATGGCAATGATGTTCGGTTCTCAAGAAACAATACACGCAGTTGCATATAGTTATTTAAATGAAACTTTAGGACTAGATAATTTTGAAGCATTTTTACACGAGCCTGCAACGGCTCAGAGATTTGATAATCTCATTGGATACGAAGGAACCGAGACAGATGGGATTGCTAGATCCCTTGCGATCTTTTCCGCTTTCGCTGAGGGTGTTAGCCTTTACAGTGCTTTTGCTGTGTTATATTCTTTCCAAATGCGTAACTTACTTAAGGGTATAGGTCAGCAAATGAAATGGAGTGTGAGAGACGAGAGTCTACACAGCAAAATGGGTTGTAGATTGTTTAATCATATGTGTGAGGAAGACGATAAGCTTAGAGCTAGAACAGAAGGTTCTATTAGGTTGGCAGCACAAGCAATGGTTGAGCTAGAAGAGAATTATATAGACAAGATGTTTGAAATGGGTGACATTGAAGGTATCAAGTCTTATGATCTTAAACAGTTTATTAAAAAGAGATGTAATGAAAAGCTAAGAGAACTTGGTTACACCGATATGTTTACTTTTGATGAAAAGGCAGCAGCAAACCTTGATTGGTTCTACCATCTAACCGGTGGACATACACACACTGATTTCTTTTCTATGAGACCTACGGATTATAGTAAAGCTAATGAAGGTGATGATTTTGAAGATGTTTGGTAAATACTTAAATAACAAAGATGACAAGTAGTAATAGATGGATTAAAGGAGAGGATTATCCTTCATGGGCAGACAATGATGTCTATAAGAAAACAATTCAAGGAGGATACTTACTTCCTGATGAGACTCCAAAGGAGGCTTACATGAGAGTAGCTAAAGCTGTAGCAAGACGGCTAGAGAAGCCTGAGATGGCAGATAAATTTTTTGAATACATATGGAACGGTTGGTTGTGTTTAGCGTCTCCTGTGCTCTCTAATACAGGCACAGATAGAGGTCTACCAATTAGCTGTTTTGGTATTGATGTAGCTGATTCTATATTTGATATTGGATCTAAGAATTTAGAGATGATGTTGTTAGCTAAACATGGAGGGGGAGTCGGTATTGGTATTAACCAAATCAGACCTGCAGGTGCTAATATAAAAGGTAACGGAACATCTGATGGTGTAGTACCTTTCTGCAAGATATATGACTCTACAATACTAGCAACAAACCAAGGATCAGTTAGGAGAGGTGCAGCTAGTGTTAATCTTAATATAGAGCATGCTGATTTTGAGGATTGGTTAGATATACGTGAGCCTAAAGGTGATGTAAATAGACAATCCCTCAACATGCATCAATGTGCTGTTGTTGGAGATAAGTTTATGCGTAAGCTAACGCTTGGAGATAAAGTTGCAAGAAGAAAATGGGGTAAGCTTTTACAGAAGAGAAAAGCTACAGGAGAACCTTATATAATGTTCAAGGGTAATGTTAATAAACAAAATCCTGCTGCATATAAGGACAATGCATTGAAAGTGTTTATGACAAACATATGCTCTGAGATTGCATTACATACAGATGAGAACCACAGTTTTGTTTGTTGTCTGTCTAGTTTAAACCTAGCAAAATACGATGAATGGAAAGATACTAACCTAATATACGATAGCATATTCTTTTTGGATGGTGTTATGGAGGAGTTTATACAAAGGGCTAAAGGACTGAAAGGATTTGAAAATTCAGTAAGGTCTGCTGTAAAAGGAAGAGCAGTTGGTTTGGGAGTTTTAGGTTGGCATACTTATTTACAAGAGAAGGGATTACCCTTTGAAGGATTACTATCACAATATGAAACAAGAAGGATATTTAGCCAAATTAAAATCGAAAGTGAACGAGCTAGTATGGCTCTCGCTAATCAATACGGAGAACCATTATGGTGCGTTGGTACGGGCTTTAGGAATACTCACCTTAGAGCTATTGCTCCTACTGTTAGTAACAGCAAGCTTAGTGGCAATATTAGTGCTGGCATTGAGCCTTGGGCTGCCAATGTATTTACTGAGCAGAGTGCCAAAGGTACTTTTATCCGTAAAAACCCTACTTTGGAAAAAGTTTTAGGAGATATCGAATTAAATAACGATGAGATATGGGCTAGAATATTAGCTGATGGGGGATCTATACAAGGTATAGATGAATTAGATGGGTTAGTTATAGGTGATAATGACTTTGAGATCAAGGAAGTGTTTAAAACATTCAAAGAGATCAATCAACTAGAACTAGTTAATCAGGCAGGAATAAGACAACAGTATATAGATCAGAGTGTTAGCTTGAATTTAGCTTTTCCCTCAGTAGCAGATCCTAAGTTTATAAACAAAGTGCATCTTGAGGCTTGGAAAAAAGGTATTAAAACCTTATATTACATGAGAACTGAATCAGTTCTTAGGGGAGATATTGCTGAAAAAGCTATGGATGAGGATTGCTTAAGCTGTGATGGGTGATGTCTGAGATACTAGAAATATACAAAGACTTTGAATTGCTTAAAGCGGACGGATTTGATGATGCTATATTAGGTGTGGATCAATCGAACGATCCTATTAAACTTATATATAGCGTCAGGAGATGCTTAGATATATTAGAGAAAGATATGAGTAGCGAGGAAGCTATAGAGTATTTTTCTTTTAATGTAGAAGGTGCTTATGTTGGGGAGCAAACTCCTGTATGGTGTTGGGATATGTGATGCTATACACGAAAAATGCCAGACAATTGATCTGGCTTTTTTTATAATGCATCAATAATAAGTCATTAACGTATAAAAATGATGTTAATGATTACTTTTTGATGCATTTTTGTTACAAAAAATAGGTATTATTTGTTACAAAAAATAAGTTTTCTATTAGAAAACTTTTCATTATTTTCTTTTTAGAGATTTTACTCTTCTGGGACTTCCTGCTGGTTGTCCCAGATTTTTTTTCTCCCTTACCTTACTAGACTTCTCTGAAGAGGACATCTCACCTGATGTCTTTGGAGTTTTGCTGGACAATCTCTTACTCGGTCTACAATAAGGTGTACCCCTATCTTCACCTTTCTTTCTACCACAAGCCTTACCGGTTCTAACATCAACCCATTTCTCTTGAAACCAACGCTTAAGGTTTGCCCCTTCTTTTGTTTTTCTTACAGCCATTACTTTTTAGACTTATTGCCCCAATTAGCAGCACCAACCTTTCTACACTTAGCAATTGCACCACTAGCGTAAGCAGAAGGGAATACCCTATATTTAGCTTTTACCTTATTGTAACAAGCGTCTTTTAATTGTAAAGGAGAATCTTTTTCTTTTTGATTTTTCATTTTTCTTTGTTTTTGTAAGGAAAAATTATGTTTAAAGCATCTCTCCTGCCTTCACATCCACAGGGTATATTCAAACCCTCAGACACCTTATCTACCATCTTTTTAATTCCTGTAGATTTCGTTACTTTTTCTATAGTGTCACCTAATCCTCTTGATTTCATTTACTTTTTCTTATTTTATTTTGAATTGTTTTACTTAATTCTTTAAAATGAAATAAATCCACACTACTATTTGTATGTGATTTACCGGTCATTAATTTTTTATTAGCCTTGTGCATAAGACCTTTATATATCTTACCGTCTTTCTTATAATGTGATACCCCTTTCATAATATTAACATTTCCACCTTCTTCTTGCGGCACAAATACGCTTATCAGGTGTTTTTGAACAATCTATTCTGTGCATTTTCATTTGACCTTTTGACCTTGAACAATATGAATTTTTTCTCTTCCCACCTTCAGGTTGTGGTGCCTTTAGGTTGCCACCTGTTTCTCTTTTATATGCTGCTCTACCTGCAGCTGTCATTCCTGCCCCTTCTTTTGAGGTTAGAAAATGCCTACCTTTACCTTTGGTTGTTTTTCTTAACTTACTTAACGGTGAGTTTTCTTGATTATACATATCTATTATTTACATGTGCAGTTGCACTCAGTACAACAATCGGTTATACTAACATTAACAAAATTAGCATCACTCATTTTCTGATAAAGTCTTTTGAATGCTGGTCCCGAACTACTTAAGTTGTTGTTTTCATCAAATCTATTAGATTTAACTATATCTGATACGAGCAAGCATCCATCGGTGTGATCATCATCATTCCCAATATGAATGTAAACGTACTGAAAATCAGGTACATCCTGCAACATAAAATGAAAGTCAAACCAAGGATACTTCTTACGATACTTCTCAGTTAACCCACTAATTACTTTACGTTTTTCAACCTTATAGGTTCCAGCAGGTATCCTAGTTTCACCCTTTATTTTATCAGCACGATACTCATCCTCTAATGTAAAGCATTCAAACTCTCCATCTACAAATAGTAAACCTAACGTTGTATCACTTTGACTACTAAATCTTTTTAGTTCTAGTTTCATCTGTCTTTTTTATTTGCTAATTTATCTGATAACTTTTCAACATGCTGCTGTAAATTTTTAACATCTTCCTCTAAGTCATCTATATGATCTTCAAACCATTGTTGTTTTAGATCATACTCAGTCCTGTCTATAGAAGCAGGTGGTAAAAGCTTTGCATCATCTATATCCATCTGTAGCTTTACATACATGCTACCTAATGTAAATACTGCAGCTATTATTACACCTATCGTTTTTAGTGTTAGGTTAAAATCAGGCTGACCATCCCCATCTACATCAACTCCTACGTTTGTACTTCCTCCTAATTCTTGTGCCATATTTTATCTTTTATTATACTTTTATTATTACTTACTTTGATTTTTTATTAATATCTTCTTCTTGATTTTCTAGCTTCTGACTGTTCTTTAGCTAAATCTCTTTTCTCTCCTCTATTTTTATTCCTAGTATTAGAGGATTTTCTATAACCTTCTTTTCTTCTAGCGTCTTTAGCGTCTGTTTTTATTAACTCATGTTCTTGATTTTTAAGACCAAGCGCCCAATCATCCCATCCTAAAGCCAATCCTATTTTTTGCCAAGTTTTAGCATCTTCATTTAAAATACCTGCTAAGTTATTTAATTTTATTACGGCTCTATCTAAAGGAAGGTTTGTAAAAGCTGATACAGTTTTACCCCCTATTTCATATATAGGACTGTCAAGAGAAAATCCCTTAGCAGCTATAACATCTTTTTCATAATCATTCAGTCTGGCTGCACTATATAATTTCTCTACTTTAGATCCTAAAGGTGGAGATACCCTTAGTAATTGCACTATCCAAGAAGCGTGATCTTTACCAAACTTTTTGTCTTTTTGTTCGTAATACTTCATTGCACCATTTTTCAAAGCTGCTACTGCAGCACCTCCAATACCTGCACCTCTAAGTAAACTATCGAACATGCCGTTAAGAACCATAAATTCTTTTTTATCTATCTCCTCTTCTTCAGCATCGTCATCAAACATCATCGCAAATAAAGCTGTTTGCATTCCGTTAAATATTATGTTCTGAACAGCCGCATAGTAGATTAATTTAGAAAGATTTGTATTAAAATCACCTCTTTTGTTTATTAAATCTAAGGCTGCTTTTTTTGTTAATCTAGCATACTGCATAGGTGTGTTAGCAAATGCAAGTATTAATCTACCCATAGGTCCTGATTGCTGTTGTGATATTAAAGAAGGATCTGATGATTGCTGAGTCTCTTCAGTAATTGCAGAAAAATCTTCAAACGCTGCTTGTTCAGCTTCTTGAGTTGACATACCTTGTTTTTCGTAAGTATCAATTCTATTACGATACATAGAAGCACCACCTATTGATATAGCAAAACTATCAGCTATTTGAGTTGGTGTAAATCCTAACTTAAGTAAATGATTCAAGGCTGATTTAGCTGCATTTTTACTCCCAGATACAGCGTTTACAAGTTCTGCTTGGTTAATATCTATCTTTAAACCAGATCTTCTTTGCTTTAATTTATCAGAATTATATAATGTAACAAAATCAGTCCAAAATTGTTTTTGATTAGCAAACGCTAACCCAGCTTGAAGAGGATTATTATCATTCCAATTTAAGAAATTAACAGCAGATATTGTTTGTAGTAAAGCAGATCTCATGTTAAGAAACATTATTGCTCCTACTGAATTATTTATCCAATTACTCCACTGATTCACTATTCTATTCTTACCGAAGTTTCTATTAGTACCGTTCTCCATTCTAAATAAAGAATCTTCAAGAGCCTCTCTAAAATTAGATCCATATATAGCTTCAATTTTGTTTAGATTTTCTTTAGAAAATATCTCTTCTTTGTTTTCTATAAATTCTTTTAAAAACTTTTTTCTACCAATTTTTTCAACAAAACCATTAAGATCACTAGAAATATTTTCTGTCTGCCAAAATTCACCGGGTGCAGGATATTCATTCTCAAGACCGGGTATAGATTCTAATTGATTTGCAAAATCCATTAAGCCTTGGTCAGATTCTACAGTTTCTGATAATTGATTTATTTCTTCTGAAGATAACTCAGTCTTAGATAAATCCACCCCTGCTTTTTTCCATATATATACTCTTATGGCTTGATCATAAGTAAAGTCTGATCCAGTAATTGTTTTACTTAATTTCTTAACAACGTCCCCATTTTCTTCTTTTATTTTTTTATAGCTTTCATATATTTTTTGTCTTGCTGAATCTATAGCAGCAACACCTCTCTTGTATGGAGCGTTTAAAAATGTTTCAAAAAAATCTTTTTGTCTGTTACCTAGTTCACCTTTTCCTAAAAAAGAATAAATAAGACCCATAAAGTCTTCTGCTGATGGAGGTACAAAGAATTTATACTTACCAATCTTACCACCTTTTGCTTTAGCAGCTGCAGCAGAATATCTTTTCTTAGAATCAACATTTTTTGTGTCTTCTATTATATCATTAAAAGTACTGTCAAGATTTTGTGTTTTATCTGTTTTTGTTTTTTTATTCTTACTCATGTTAGCTGTTGATTTACTCTTAGCTTTTTTATCGTAAGATTTATTTAAAGTTTCTTGATTTGTTACTGAAAGAGGACTTGGCTTAAGGATTTTATTACTTGTATTTATTCCAAAAGAAACTCTTATTCTAGGTTTTATATTACCATCTAAAGTTGTATCACCCTTAGTTAATTTAACTGTTAGTTTTACTTGAATTATTCCTTGATTATTTAAATCGGGTGCACCAAATATGTTTTTTGTTTGATCTTTACCTAAAAAAAATAATCCCTTTTTACCTATTTCTATATGATAATTTTCTTTATCGTTATAAAATTTAATTATATTATCAATAGTAAAAGATAGATTATAAACCCCCTCTTTATCACTACGAAAAGTACCTCCTATTTTTTTATCTTTTTCTTTTTTTTCTAAATCTTTCCAATCTTTAAAAACTTGTTCTGGAATAGAATCAGCACCTGAACCTAAAATTCTGTTTGATTTTTTACCTGTTCTCTCATTTACAAAATCAAAGAATTTATTTATTTTACTGTCAAGTGCGCTTTCAATAGCAGATAACACAAGTTCTTGATTACTTTGATCTCCTGTGAGTTTATAAACTACTTTTTCTTGATCAGTGCCTTTATTTTCAATTGTTCTCTGTAGCGTCCTAGAACCAAAATCAGCAGCTATATCTTTTTTTACTTCAATATTTAATGAAGTTTCTTTACCTAAAGAATCCTTATAAAGTAATTGTATATCAGGTCTTGTACTATCGTAACCAGCACTACCTTCTTTTTTTATTTTAATTCTACCATTACCCTTTTTCTTGTTATTCTGCTCTGTTGCATTAATGACTCTTATTTCTTCTAAAAGACCTCCATATCTCTCAAATCTATTTTTAAGTAATCCATTATCAATAAGTAATTTTACAACTCTTTTTTGTAGTTCAGTATAAGTATTATTATCTTCAGTTATTTGATTAAAAGCCTCTAAGGGATCTAAATCACTATCAATTATAGACTTAGCAAGAACTCCGGTTTTTTTAGTAAACCCTTTGTTATTTTGTAATTCTTCAAGTTCTTTATTTGTTATACCTTTTAAATTTAAAGTTTTAGCTATTTTTTTAAAACTAACAGAACTTCTTTTTTCCTTTATAGCTTTAGGTATTTGTTTATCTACAGATTCAGATATTTTTGATATTGCATTCTGTACAGTATTAAGTTGTTTTTGATTTAGAGTTTTACCTTCTTTTTCTCTTTTATCAAGAAAAGAAGATATCGGCTTACTTAATCTACCTTTTTCAATACTTTTATTGTATTCTCGCATGAAGTTATAAACACCTTTACCTGTATCAAAAGATATTTGACTAAACCCTGCGGCTCTTAATATAGGTGCTATTAAATCACCAATTTTTGTAAAAACATTTTTATCAAACTTAACTACACCATCCACTACCGCATCAGAAAAATTACTTAGATATTCCTCATAATACTCTTGAGTATTGCTGCCCTGATCATCTATAGAAACATCATACCCTCTTTTAGACATGTAACTTTCTATATCATCTTTTTGTTTTGTGGAAAGTTGAGTTTTAAAATTGTCAACTAAAACTTTTTGCTTTGAAGCATCTCCAACATGCCTAAATAATACACCATGTAAGACTTCATGTGCCCCTACATTTTTTATCTTAGAAGCAACTTCTTTGTTTATATAAACAACATTGTTAGCAGCGTTATAAAAACCACCAACCTCATTCATTGCTTTTCTATCTTCTTTACTTATTTTTATTTTTTGACCTTTAGGTAATGTTTTATTTAACTCATCTACATCTTTCAATACTTGTTCTGCGTTATCAAAAGATCTTTCTTGAGCACCAAAACTTTTTACAAACTCAGCATCTGCTAAGGTTCTTCTTGTAGCATTAGCTTTTTCTATAGTATCTCTTTTAACTGTTTTGTCTACAATATCTCTAGAAGCTTTTGGATCTACAGGTGTTGTTTTTTTATTTAAAACAACTTCACTTCTAAAATTACCGTCTTCAGAAGTAAACTCAACTGTAGCACCAACACTTGTCTCTCCCTCCCTTATTTCAAAAACTTTAGATACTTGAGAACCTTCTGGTATGTCTTTTGAATCGACTTCATAGTTGTCACCTAAAGCTACTTCAGGAGATACTCCACCAGAATTTCTTTGATTAGTAGGTTTGTCATCTCTATTAAAACTAAACTTAGTAGTTTTTACACCATCTTTTTCAGATGACTTAGCTATGCGAGTAAAATTCCTACTTTTTTTGTCTTTTTCAGAATCAACTATAGTTTCTCCTTCAGATAAATCTTTATCTGTTAGATTAGTTTCTATAGATTTTTTATCTGCAACTTCTTCTTCAGCGTCTAAATATTTGTTGGTTATTTCATCTATAGACTTGTTAATTCTTTTTAGTTTGTTCTTAAAGTATGTAGTAGTTTTTCCTTCTGCTTCTACTCTTTGTTTTTCTAAACTAAGTAATTTTTTTCTATCAGATTCATCTGTAATTTTATCATCAATTCTAGCTTTTAATAAAATTTCATCTTGTTTTTTTCTTGCTAATTGAGAAATTTCAGGATCATTTTTTATTTCAATATTTGCAGAAATTATTTCTTCATCATTTGCTGTATCTAAAAAGTCAACAACTTGTTTTCTAGTCATGGGTTGATCACCATTTTTAGACTTTTGAGTGTATTGACCACCTTTTCTTAATCCTCTAGCAAGAGTAATTGGAGTTGTTGTTGTGCCTGTTATAGCTTCAAATCCTATCTCAGCCACATCCATTTCTTGACCTGCAGCTACTCTACCCAATACTTCACCCAAACCTCCACCGGTAGACTCTACAGCTACGTTTGCACCTATAGCGGCTGCTGTTGAAGCTCTTTTAGAAGATGATCTTAAGGCTGCACTAACACCTCTAGTAGCCTTTGATGCAAACCCTGCTGTTAACGCTTCTACGGCACCTATAGCTAAACCTCTACCTAAAGATTTGTTCATTATACTCTGTCGAACTTCATCGTTCTCAAGTATTTTTCTAATGTTTTCAGTATTGAATTCTAGTCCATCTTCAGCTAATTTATCTTGCAAAAGCTCACTATAGGTTAAGCCGGTTTCCATAGCTGTAGTAAGACCCGTAAAACCACCAATAGCTGTACCTATAATTGGTATTTGAGATCCTACAGCAGCACCTGCTAAAGCAGATCCAGCTACTTCTTCAGAATCAAAAAGTGAACCACCCAAAGTACCAAAAGAACTAACTAACATTTGAGGTAATATACTGGGATTAGCTGCTACTCCTTTAAAAAATCCAGCTAGACTTTCACCCTCCTCTTCATATATTCTTTGAAAATCTTTCATTTCATTGGTGACATCTTGATTTTTAGCATATTCAACAGCACCTATATATTTTTGAATAGATTCATCTGTTAATTCTTTGTCTCCTGCTCCTTGAAACATGTCAAAAGACTCTCCTGTTGTTTCACCTGCAGCTACACCAGATGCACCTGCTCTATATAAATCACCTAAAAAATCAGTTAAAGCATTTTTGCCAAAAGTTCTTTCTATTAAAGTGTCTTCTTCCTCTTCTTTATCTTTTAAGTTTTCAGTTGTAGAATTATCCTGATCCATAGTTTCCCACCAAGGAGCACTATCATCTGCACTCACAGAAACATTGGTAGATTGAGATTTATTCTCATCTTCTTTTTCAATTCCTGAATCCATAGTCTCCCACCAAGGAGTATTGATGTTTCCGTTTGCCATATTTTATTTAATTTCTACTTGAGTCAATATCATTTAACATAGCAACCATACCGCTTGCATTTGCAGGATATCTTGCTCCTTCATCTTGATAGTCTTGTTTAGCAGAGGTGTCATACAAAATAAACTCTCCAGTTTCTTCGTTATAGTCAGTGTAATATTTAGACTTTCCAATAATTTGCATGTTAAGCTTACTAGCTAATTGCTGACCCATTTGTTGAGATGGAGCCTTACCTTTTAGTTCTTTTAAAAGTGGCATAAATACATCTCCTTTAGACTCAAAAACTTGAAGAGTTGTAGGTGGTTTTATTTCAACAGGATTTTTAACGGAGTACCCTTTTTGAGACTGAGATATTAAAGTATTTTTATATTTAGATAATAATTCACTTCTTAGTTCTTGAGCAGCTTGTACTCTAATTTGATCATCATTACTATTTAGTCTTTCAAATATCTCTTCACTTCCATCGTAAAGTTCAACGTTTGCAATCATATTATCCATAGCTAAAGATTTAAGAGAATCAATACCACCTTCATCTATAGTTAGTTCTATTTGTTTCATTACAAAGTTTGCACTTTCATCATTAAGTCTAACACCACTCTCATAAGCACTAACTAACTTATCTTGAATAAATTTTGCTTCTTTTTTAGCTTTTAAAAATGGTTGATCTATATCACTTAATTTAAAACTACCACCATCTTCTGTTAAAAAAGAAAGATCTCCACTATCAGATATAGAAGCATCAAGCTTGTCTGTATATACTGAAGCAATTACACCTAAATTATCTAAGCTGTTACCTGCTGAATAATTACGACTATCTATGTCTCCTAAGTTTTCTTCTTTACCTTGACCAAAAGTATCCCATTGAGATTTTAAGTTAGATACAGCCTGTAAAGCACCGTTCATTAAATCCGTTTGTTCTTGATACTCATCACTACCTGCTTTCATTTTTACTCTAGATGATATTGCATCACTATATATTTTTTTTTGTTTAAAAGAAAAAGCAGATACAGCAGATCTGTATTTTTCAGGTATTTTATTTGAAGATATACCGGGAGGATATTTATCAATATAACTTTTAACTTCTTTTTGGATATTTTCATCTTTTATCCTTCTCATCTGCTTGCCTTTGGCTAATCTTTTACCTAAATCAGCAAGACCTAAATCTTTTATTTCAGGAACATAATTCTGATATTCATAAGCCTTAGCTACACTTCTTATTAAATTAGGATCTACTGCCATAATTATATTCTTTTAAATTCTACGTCTAAATTTGAATAATTAACCATACTATAACCTTCTGAATTTTTAATAGTAAATTCTTTAGGTATTTCATCAGCCATTACTCCTTGAAAAACACCTTCTCCATGTTTTTTGTTTTTGTACTCAAAACTATATACATTATATCCTTTAGGTGATTTTTTAATTAGTTTTATGTTTTTCTTTAATTTCCTATCTGAAGCTAGAGCACTTCCAAAACCAGTTAAATCTCCAAAAGCGCTAACTGCATTTTCTCTTGATTTTGCTCTAGCAGCATCTGCAGCACCTTTTCTTTCAGCAGACATTGCTAACATATTCCCTTGTTTGTCAAATTGCATTTGCTGTTGATTCTGTGCTCCTGCTGCTCTAGCCATTTGACCTTCAAAATCCATTGTAGCTCCAAATTGTTGATTTGATTGCCCCATTTGAGCAGCTAATATATCGTTTTGATTACCCATAGAAGCTCCAAATTGTTGGTTACCAGAAGCCATTTGAGCAGCCATAATTTGATTTTGTGATCCTTGATCTATTTGCATTTGTTGATTCATCGAAGACTCACCTGCTATAGCTTGTTGTATGTTTGCACCTTGCTGTGCTGCCATAGCTGCATTAGCACTCTCTTGTTGACCAATAGATGCCGATGCCGCTTGTAGGTTTTGACTTTGTTGACCAGCCATAGCTTGCGCTAAAGCCGCTATACCACTACTTCCGGCTGCACCCTTCATACTACCTAAAGTATTAGATAAACCTTGCTGTTGTTGTCTAGCAACCATATCAGCCTGTTGAGTATTAACAGTTAAATCTTCAGCAGTGTTTTCCATCTGAGAAGCAAAGTTAGTGGCTCCTACTGCTGTGTTTTGCATTCCAGAAGCAAAATTAGTTAAGTTAGCCCCCGGATTAGATAAACCAGAAGCAAAATTAGTTAAGTTAGATCCCGGATTTCCAATACCAGAATACGTGTTTTGAATATCAAAGCTTTCATAACCTTTCATCTGTTTATCAAAAGCCTCATTAGCATTTCTTTGTTCTGCTCTTCTTTTTTTACCTCCAGACCCACCTGCGATTAGTTTACCTGTAATACCTACTCCTGCTACTATTGATCCTGCTACTATAAAACTCATATCTTTATATTTTATTTGTTAACAATTTTATGTCTTCAGCTGTCACTAATGGATCGTTAAAATTTTTAGCAATAACTTGTTCTTCTATTTTAGCGACATCTGTTTCTTCTGTTGCATGCACTGTAATAAAAACACAATCAGTGTGCGCATATATAATTCTTTTAGTGCCGGGTTTTGTTATACCCTGATGTGGAGCTTTTAGATGTTTAATTCCATCTTCTGTCAATACTGACATCTCTCCCTTCATTAAAAAAAACGGATGTTCTTTTTTATGTATCTTAGTTATCAATAACTCTCCTGCAGGATTAAATATTTCCCTTATATAACAACCATCAGCAAAACTATTTTTTACAGGATTTAATTTATGTAACTGTTCTTCATCCATCCAGATATTTTTATCATATCCTTCTTTTTCTAGTTCAGTAATCTTTTCTCTAAACTCATTTCTCTTCCTTATCTCTTGACCAATCTCCCAAGCTTCATCAAAATTAAAACTATGTTTTATATCTAACTCACCTGTTAATCTTAAAAATTGTTCTTTAGATTCTTCTTTAGTTAAAGGATTTTCTTTTACTTGCCTATCAATGTCTTCTGATTTCATTTGATTTAATATTATAATTACTTAATAATCTTACGACTTACTACTCTCTGATACATCAGATCCTATTTGAAATAGTTCTATTTCATCTGTAGAGTCATTCTTCATTACAACCTCAGCGTAATAACCTACTAGCGAAGATAAGTTAGCTTTGTTATCTTTAGCGAAAAAGAAGAACTTACTTGCTAGGCTAGTTGTACTGGCTTCAGCACTTATAGAGCATGTTACAGTAGTATCTGTAAAAGCAGTTACACTACCCACTTCTGTTGGTGCATCCGTTACTCCGTTAGTTATTGTAGAATAATAGATATCATCTCCAACTTGAACCGAAGAGTTAACTGAATTTGCAAATGTTATTGTTATTGATGTTGCCATGTTTTATAATTCTGGTTCTCTATCTTGAAACTCTGGGTCTTGACGATCAACTCCTACTCCATTTCCTCCACTTGTTATTCCATTACCCCCATCAGTATTGTCTGTAATATCTGTAGTTCCCGGATCTTCTGCTCCCGGACCAAATGTAGAGTGTACCCTACCCGGTTCTTCAGTAATTGTAACCTCAAAATCTAATTTTAATCTAATATCATTAATAGTTAAATCCCTTGAAGTGTTACAAGAAAAATCCCATTCAAAAACATTATCAGTAGGAACTCCGTCAGTATAAAGAAATTCTCTAACGTCTGAATTTTGATAAAGACCAGCTGTATTGCTATCAATACCTACACTAAAATCATTAAATACATCGTTAGGTTTAGCCTGTATTTTAACTTTATAAAACTTTTTGTAACTTTCAATTTTAGAAAATATAAGTCTTAATGTAAATGAAAGGTTAGTATCATTAGGTGTTAAAACAGGGGAACTACCATTGGTATCAGGAATACCATCATTATTTTCATCAGTACCTGTTCCAACGTAAAGCGTATACTTAGCAAAACCCGGTAAATGAATCTTTGCATTAGGGTGAACTGTTGCTAAAGCAACTCCACCATTACCCTTAGAGTTTCCGTTTATTGTAAATTTAACCTCTGTCTCTGCGTAGGTATTTGCTACAGCATTATTACTTAAAACTAAAGACTTTACAAATTTATCGAATAAAAACTCAGAAGTAATACTTGCAGTACCAAATTTGTTTATTTGAGCCGTACCTGATACTGTGTAGGTTTTTCCAAAAACAGATGAAGGAGTAAAAGTTAAAGTCACATCATTACTTAAACTTTGAGCAGAAGATAAAACTAAATTATTTTGATCAGTCAAGGATGCTACAGTAACTGTTCCTGAAATTCCTGTGCCAGTAACTATATCTCCAACAAAAATCTTACCTCCTGTAGATATACCATCAACTACTAAATCTGTTACACCACTTATTGCTCCATTTACTACAGCAGTATTTGTACTATTATCTTCAACAAAAGTAAGCTCTTCACCTGCATTTATTGTTTTAGCAGAAGAAATTGTTAATGTCATTATTCCTGAACTTGCATCTGTAGATACTCCTGTAACAGTAACATCTTCAGCAGATATACTAGGTCCTGAAACAATCATTCCAGTAACAATTTTAGTATTTGCTTTTTCAAGTATAACAGACGTGCTATTACTAACAGCTTCTGAAATAGCAGTAGTATCAACTACTTCATTACCTAAACTATCTGTCATTGACCCATTTAGTTTTATGAAGGATAACTCATAATCATACGGAGAGCTAAAGGAAATAGTATCACCTACATGTATTGTCGATGCTAGTTCGTTAAAATCTTTAGTGTCGTGAGCTATTGTTACTTTGTTTAAGTTAGCTATAGGTAACAATGACTTTAAATAAACTCCATCAGGTAAACTTAGATTAGATGAATTTCTTTTTTGATCTGTTTTTACAACCATGCCTGTAATTGCGGTACCTACTACTAAAGAACTTTGAGTTGCAACACTTATAAATTCTACAACAGCCGTACATCCTGAACCAACATTTACAGCATCTGAAATGCTTTTTACAGTTTTAGTTATAGTAGCATATTTAAAATCTTCAGGAGAAGGTTTCTTTATTTCTCTTAATTTCTTACCACTAGCAGCCGTAATTGCAAAAGAAAAATTTAAATCTTCACTTTGATCGTTTTTCCCTGCATTTTTAGTTATAGATAATTCATTAGTGTTACCTAATGTAGCTTCAGTATCTAAAAAGTTTTCTGTTGCTTTAACTTTAAACGTAACATCTGCAAACTGAGAAACAGTTGTAGGATTACTACCCTTAAATGTCGAGGATAAATTTGTTGGAGAAACAGACAAAACCTCATAATTAAAAATTCTAGTGTTTACTGAAGCACCATACGATCTTACAAAAGTTCTAACACCGTTCGAAGGCATAGTTAATGTTGTAGGTTTATCCGTACTTGTTATATCACTAGTAAACTCGCTTCCATTATGTTCAAGTCTAAAGGTTAAAGTATCACCACTAACTAAGGTGACGTTTCTATCCATAGTTATAACTGCCCCACTAAATGTATCTACCTTACCTACACCAGATCCACCACTTGTAACTGTCATACCGGAAGATATTGCGTAGTTAGCTTCAGTTAAAGTTATAGATTTAGAGTTATTAACAGCTTCATTTGTAACACCTGTTGTAAATTCTCTTAATATAAACTTAGCTTCTTGTCTTCCAACCACTTGTATTTCTCTTACCTCACCACTAGTAGGTATTGTCTGTTTAGACATTTGCAACTCTGTTATTTCATCAGGTTTATCTAGAAAGGCTTTACCAGCTTTAGCGGTTATTAAAAGTCTGTCTTCAATTGGATTATTTGCACTAAAAACATAATGAACTTTAAATACAACAACTGTAGGTGTAAAATTTAATATTTTTCCTGATTGAATTAATACTGAATTATCTACAGTTACTGTTTTAGTTTCTGAGTTTATACTTATTACTTTTGTTGGAGTAGTAATACCTTCTCCAGTAACAATCATAGTAGCAACTATACCAGTGACACTATCCAAAACAAAAGTTGTTGATGAAACAGTTGATGTGTTTGTTTTCGTAGCCTCAACTACAACATGATCACTACTAGTAGAGTATTCACTAATGCTATTTTCATCTTCTTTTAATACATTTAAAGAAAGATCTGAGGGAAATGCAAATCCATCATTTGCTGTAAAAGTTTTAGATATTATTTCTTTACCAAATTTTAACAATGTATCATCGGGTATTGTAGCCACTTTTGATAATGTTAAAGTAGTACCACTTATAGATGACACCGTTGTTCTTATGGGTATACCAGATCCAACAACCGTCATTCCTGAAGATATTAAGCTATTTGCAGATGCAAGAGTAACTAAAGTACTACCATTAACCTCACCGTTAACAGTTGCATTAACAAAGTAATCTCCCGAAGCACTGTAACCAAAATTATAACGTGAAGAACCAGTTGTATTAGATTCATCTGTATTGTATGTACCAACAATATTGTATTGAGATAAGGATAAAGCAGAAACAGTAATTGGAGGAGCCAAAGTAGAAGCACTCGTTATAGAATGACTACTAAGCATGTTAAAAGTTACAGTTACAGTATTACCAATAGTTCCTGCAGTTCCTGTATCTACAGGAGAAGCAGCACTTGTTATTCCGGTTGGTAAACTACCAACACTTACTTGACTTGCAGATATTACGTATCCTAAACTTGGGGTTATTGTAAACACAGCTGTTTCACTACTGCCAATAGCTACACCACTTTTGATTGAAAACGTAACATTAGAACTTATAGTGAAATTGCTTAAAGTAATAGAGGGGCTTACTGTTAATATAAAATTATTATCACCTGCTACACTAACAGAGGCAGGTATACCTAATCCTTGTACAGACAGTTCTTTTGTGTCTATGTTAGATGAAGTTGTAGTGTCTCCTAATATTTTATTAAACTTAAAGTTTTCTTTATCTTTAAAAAACTTAACACTACCAGTTTGTTGATCTGTTGTTATAGAATCAGCATACCAACCTTTAGTTGCTGTTTCAGTTAACCCAGATATCTGAGTTCCAGTATAACCTGATTTTTTTAAAACTTCTAAAGTTGTCCCATCACCAATAGTTGTACCACCTATTGTACCTCCATAAGTATATTTTCTAGAATCACTACCTTCGTAATTTAAAGTTTTAAAACTTTTTACACTTGTAGGTATGTCATTAAATAATACATTAACCGAAGACTCATAAGCTGTTCCGTAAAAAGTGTTCCTTGTGGTATTATCATGAGAGTATAAATCTCCATTTTTAAAAGTATAATAAATATTATTTATAGACAATCCAGATTCAGGTAAAAAAGATTTAAAACTAGTCCAACCATCCACTCTTTCATCAAAGCTTACCGTTTTATTGTTTAGTGTTATGTTATAAGATCCTTTGTCTTCATTATAAGTACCTAATATAGTAGAAGACGCAGCTAAATTATCACCAAAGAAATCAGACATACCTTTTTCAGATATTGAAGTTAATCCATCTCTAGAAAGTCTTAGTACTGCACCTCTTGCTTTGTCTGCAAAATATATTCTAAATGCATGCGAAGCAAATGATTCTGGATTCTTAGAAATACCGTACTCTCCTACATATCCTATAGTTTGACCTAATACATTATTGCTTGCGGTTAGATTTGTATTACCATCAGCATTAAATAAAGCATCTTTATTTGTAAGTATTTTTAATACTTTGTCTTCACAGAATGTAATTAAATCAGTTTCTCTAACATGTAACTTCTGTATAGATCCATATATAGGATTTATATCTTTAGTTATGGGTAACGCCTGTATGAACTGATTAAGTTCATTAACACCAGACGTTGAATTAAATATACCAGAAAATATTAATCCACTTTCTTTTTGTTCTTCTTTATATTCAGCGTCTAATGTAGTAGAAACAACAACTCCTCTATCTATAAAGGGTGCGTTAAAGTCATCTTTTATTCTATTAGATTCAACTCCATTACCAAAAGTAAAAGCGTTAAAAAAGTTAAGATCAACAGCTTGACCATGAACTTGATTTGCAGCTAATGTTATTACTTTTTGACCTGAAGATATAATATCAATAGTTGTTTTAGCTGTAAAGCTGTATAAGTTATTTTCATCTGTAAAAGTTAATACTGTATTTACAGGTATATCAGTAGCTACATTATTAAGTAAATTAAACTGATCACCATCTTCAACCGAATCAACAAAGTTTACAGTAGAAAACGTTAAAGCAACACCGCTTAAATATGTAGATGATTTAGATAATGTAACTGTTGTGCCACTAACAGATCTAACCGTTACGTTATTTGGTACACCAATACCTGTTATAAACATACCTTGAATAATGCTGTTACTTAAGTCTTCAGTTAAAACAACAGTAGCGTTTGATGTTTGACTAGCTGTAGTCGCAGATATAACAGTATTTATACCGTCACCTGTAACTTTCATACCCGGCTTTATTATAGGTAGAGAGTTGCTAGATTCATAATAGATATCTAATCCTTCAAGACTTTTAGGTTCTGTTTCAAAAATAGCAGGATTATCAGAAGATATTGTTGCATCTTCTAAAGCAACATTTTCCTCCATTATAGATATTTGATTTATTCTTCCATTACCTGCAGTATCACTTGTACCAATAGCATAATCAAAAATATCTGTGTAAGTTTTTGCTTTAGTGGTATAGTTAATTATTTCTATAGTATATAATCTTCTTTTACCATAAGGCTTTTTTTGTATTGCAGTATCAAAAGTTCTAAATTCTGAAATAAAAGTACTACCTGTTACTTGATATATGTCTCCCTTTGTTCCAAATCCATTGCTAAACTGAATTAAAGAACCTCTTTTGGTTAGTTTAGTTATAAAAGAATTTATATTTTCTTCTTTATTGTGTTCACTACTATCTTCGGTACCAATAGCCGACCAATAAAATGAAAATTTATTTTTACCGTTTGATGGATGCGTTTCACTTATACCTTTTCCAGCTCTATCTTTTTCGTTGTTTGGTATTTTTTTTACTCCCAATGAAGTAGCTACATCTGAATGATCATCCCAAGCAGCATCTTGAGTGTATGTTGCTTCGTTGTTTTTATCTGAAGAGTGAGTGTAATCGTTAGCTAATTCTTCTAGAAACTCTTGTTTTTCTGATTGTTCAAACGTGCTTTTTATTCCATTAAAAGAATTAATTATATTGTTATCAATAATAAAATCTCTTTTTACTTTAACAAAAAACCTACCAAAAAACTCAGCCTTATCTTTAATTTCTTTTGAAAATATAGTAATATTAACTTCACTATCAAACGCTACATGATTTGTTATTTTTTCAAATGTTAACTCCGTATTTGCTGATATTGTTTGCACTGAAGATAAAGTTATAGTAGCTGTACTAATAGCAGTAACTGTAACATCATCTGATGTTATTCCAGCCCCTTTAACAAACATACCTATTTCTATTAATGTGTTTTCTGCAGTTAAAACTACTGTAACTGAATTATCTACATTAACTTCACTTACTAGTTGCTTTGTAGTTGAAGTAACCTCTTTAAATACACCACTATCTTGTGGGAGTATTGGATCTTCAAGTATTACTTCGTATATATTTTCATTACTAGAACCCCCTGATTTTATAGTATATCTCTTACTGTTTTTTTGATCTGAAAAAACACCATCAACATTTGTGGTGATTTCTATTTGATTTTTAGATTTAAAAGCTGAAGCAAAGTCTGGATTTTCTTGAGGACTTGGTCCTGAAAATTTAAAAAATACACTTCCAACTGTTGGTGCATTTCCTTTTATCTTACAAGATGCTTTACCTGCAGCTATAGTTTCTGTTGATATAAATCTAGGTGCTTCATTTGAAATATCTAACACCTTGTATCTTGCGTCTTCAATTACAACCTCACTTTTATCGTGTTTCTTTTTTAACAACAAAAAGGTATCTTCAGAAATTTTATTCCTTTCAGCAGAAGGGAATGATAACCAAATATTACCGTCTTGAGCAAAATAGAATCTATCAAGAGCTATGTTGTAATATTCACTAGAAGTTTCTTTTACAAATAACTTAAAATGAGTTGCCCAATCTGGTGCTGTGTTTTTTAATTTACCTGTTAATGTGTTTTTAGTATTACTAAAAGTTTTATCTAAATAAACAGAAGAGTTTATTGAAGAAAAAACAGGAGATTCTCTACCAAAAACATCAGAATAAGTAGCTCCTAGTTGATAATTTCTTAAAGATTTTACTGTTTCAACATACGTTTTTCTTTTAGTAAACGTAAATATTATTTCTCCAGTTACTTCTTTTTGTTTTTCTTCTGTATAAGTATTGGTTGATGAAGTTTTCTGTTTACCTATTTCTAGTCTTTGATTGTCTATACTCAAAACAAACATATTATCTTCGCTTTGAAAAGTACCATCATCTGAGGTTACTTTCATACCAACCTCTATTTTAGAATTTGGGTTTTTCAAAGTAAACACATTTTTTTCTCCTGTAGATCTTGGGCTTGCTTTTGAAGTTGTTGTTACATCTGTAGGTTTTTGTTCTACGGTTGCCTCTATTCTAGGAATATTACTATTTAAAGTATCGTATCCTTGTTTGTAATTACCATAGATTACTCTACTTGCAGTAACTTCTTGTGCTTTAGCTGTTTTAGGTACGTTATCGTAAGGTCTAAGTATTTGATTTGATTCAATTACAAATCTAATATTTTCATTTAATACATTGTAAAAGCTTTCACCATTTCTTAGTTTGTCTACAACATAGACAGCATTAATGTTTGATTCTTTCAATAGTATTTCAACTTCAGAAACATCGTGTGGCTTTGAATCAAACCCAGAAATAGTTAATGTCCTTAAATTATTAGACATAGCACTATTATAAGCATCTAAATTATCATAATTAAACTCTCCGGGTAAAAATGCAATTTTAGAAAAAGGTGAGAAAGCAGAATATTGATTGTCTTTGTACTTCCATCTGTAAGCAAATCTTACAAACCTTTCTTCAAAAATAGGTTTTTTTTCTTGAAGAGTAGCTTTCCAAGTAACAGATTTTAAATCTTTAAGGTTTTCCGGTATAGATTGTATAACGCATACTGCACTGTAAGTTGAAGCGTCAATATTACCTGAACTTATTACGGTTGAATTTGTTAATGTTTTTATTTTTACAAAAATCTCATAAATAACAGAGATAGATCCGCTAACATCTTCATGCTTTAGTTTTAAAATATCATCTTTTATAAAATTACCTAAAGGATTAAAATTTAAAGTAATATCAGTTCCTGAAGTTAAAGCTTTTTCAGTTCCATTGTAAAAATCAAAATCAACAAAAACATCTGAACCTGACTCAAGACCTCGTTTACTTAGTGTTCTTTCAGACACATCCATAGCTAATGTAGGTGCATTTAAAGGATGCATTCTTATTACTGTAATATCTCTTTCAATAAAATCAGTTTTGTTTATTTGAGTGTGATAGTTAAATGTGCTGGATCCAGCTTTGCAATCAGAAATGATTACTTTTTTAGGTTCGGTTTGGTTATCTGTGAACAATAACAAACCATTCAATACATTAGCACCAGTTATTAAGTAGTTAGGACTAAAGTTTAATATATTATTTTTATCAACTAGAACTGGACACACAACACCTGTGACTGTGTTATACTCAGCAATACAACTTACCGTTGATTTAAATATTAATAAAGTGTTATTAGTTAAGTAAACTCCGTTAGATACTGAAATAGTATTACCACTTACTCCTGTGACAAAAGTTTTTCCAACAATTCCACCTCCACTTACAATCATTCCTTCCTTAACAGTTCCAGACTGACTGTCTAGTACAATCTCAGAACCACCATCATTAGCACTTGAATCGTTTACTAAAGCTGTTATTGTTTCCGAAGAAGAAATAAACCAATATATTTTATTGTTTTGCTCATCTACAACAAAACCAATACATTGAGGATCTGTTAAATCTTTTATTGATGAAGAGTTACTACCCCATAAGGTTAAAGCTTTTGAGTTCTCATCATAAACCTTACCATCTTTTAAAGTATTACCTAAAACATTTTGAACAGAGCCTACACCAGATCCCTCAGAAGTTATTATTTCAATATTCTGTGCATCTCTATATTCACCATTAGGTACTAGTCTTTCATCTAGGTCTTTGTTCATACGACCTTTACGAAAGTGATGTTTTATATCCGGCATGTGTTAATGTTTAATTTGCTTAGATTTATTTCTCATTACCTGAGCTAGTTCCTCAGATTTAAGATTTGATAATCTTAATTTAGCAACCCTTGTAGCAGCAAACTTTTCTTTTTTAAATCTTGCCACTAAGTATTCAGGAACGTTTGATTTAGTTGCTAGGATAGCGTGAGCTAAATGTTTATACATTGCTTCTTCAGCAAATTTATGTACAACCATCTCAGCATCAGTACCTAAGCTATCACTGATGTATTTTATTATTACAGTCTTACCGCTTATGTTTGATCCAAAGTGTACATTACCCCTTACTTGATCTATATAGAAAACTCCGTTTATCTGTGCTGTCTCCGGATCAAGACCAAATCTATTTCCAATGTAAGAATCTGCTGTTCTACCGGCTGTATCACTTACGTCATCATTAGCGCTTGTATCTACATTAGACTTATACTTAGTCCAAGGAGTAGATTCAAAAGATTCTAATAAAGCTCCAGTGCTACTGTCGAACAATAGATTATAATCAGAATCTTGAAGTATAGATCTAGGGTTACTAGTGTTTCTTGTAGGATACAATATTCTTTCAGTACCTGTTTCTAATTCTACCCAACTAATCTTAACATAGTTGACATAATCTTGAGGTAACGGAACAACTAATGTTGGTGGGACTTCTAATTCAAAAGACTTAGTAGACTTAAATGTGTCGTAACTAAACTCTTGTAAAGCTCTTTGTGCATGAAAAGCAACATCTGCTCTCCTAACTCTGTTTATAATTTTTTCAGCACCAACATAGGCTACTATAAAGTTACTGATAATATCATCTAAGCTAACGTGTTGATATCCTCCATAAGCTTCAGCTGATTGATTCTCTACAATTAAAACAATAGCACCTACTGTTTGACCTGAATCAAAAGTTAAGGTACCTACTTGACTAGCACCTGATCCGGATAATGCATAAGGGGTTCCATCGTAAGCTGTTCTGGAAATTAAAGTTCCATCTACGAATACATCAAAATCTGTTACTGCTGCTGGTATTGTAGGAAAGTAGGTCTTAGTTAATATAAAAGCAGTTTGACCACTTGTAGCAGTAAAGCTTTGACTTTGACTATAATAACTTTGTTCAGTTGTTGTTCCTAATAATCCCATCTATTATATTTTTTCTTGTTGTAATCTTTTACCCTCTTCTTGTGCTGCTAATTGATATAGCTGAGGATCTTCTATAGATATTCCTGACAACTCTAATATTTTTAATACTAACTCAGTTTCTTCAGAATCGTGTAATTCAAAGTCAACAGCACTAGCAGAGTTATATAAAGCCTCACCGTTTACAACAGTATATGCCCAAGAGGCTTTTATTGGCTTATCAACGTAGTTACATCTTACACTGCTAGAAGAAGCTAGTGTTGATGGATAAAGTTCTATAGTGCTTTTAGTTAACCTTATGTAATAAGGTCTGGTTAAAGTAGCTCTTGTTAAAGGAGACTTCTCTAAGTCTAAAACTTCATTGTGTCGAACCTCATCTATCTCTACCGGATAAGTGGATCCAACATACATAACGGTACCCAGTCTATATACATCACTAGGTATTGTACCAACTCTAGCGCCAGTAACTGTTACATCTTGCATGTATTTTTGGAATACAGCTATTTTTTCATTTAACAAATCAAGCATGTTTGAGTACTCAGTATCATTACCCGGTGCTCTGTTAAATTGATTTATATCATAAAAGTATTGCTCAAAAATATCCATCTGAGCTTGATTAGCAAATAAGTTAAACTCTTGAGGAGATATATAACCCCTCTGTTCTTTGTTGGCGATAGCCAAGACTCTCTGATATACTGTATCTATACTTACTGCCATAGTTGTTTCTTTAAAAATAATAGTGCAACCACTTTATAAATGATTACACTATTATTGAAATTATTACTTTAATTGCTTCTCTATATTTGAGTATATCTCCATACCTTCATCAGTTTTAAACCAAGCTGCTAAAGCAGAGTACGGATGCTCATCAAAAGGGACTGTCATTAATTTACGATCATTAGATCCCCATAAGAAGTTTCTTTGATCACTAGACAATTTTATAATCCCAAACTCAGTAGCTTTTATACCAAAGTTTCTAAGTTGTACATTATCATCATTAATCAATTCTAAGAGAAGATTAGGTTTCCTTTTAGCAAATAGTAACAGATCTCTTTTGAGTTCCTTAGAACTCATCTCTGATACCTTAGAGCCAAGCTCTACCCTCATCACTGCCTCAGCCATGTCAATGTCCATGTCTCTAGCTGCTAGAATAGCGTCTGCCTCAAGCTCTAACCATTCTATCTCATTCTCTGCTTCTTGTACAGGTTTAAATTCGTAATATAAAGAATCTTTATCTGGATGATACATTGATAAAAGTTTCTGTAAAACAGTTTTTTGTTTTTCAACAAACAAAGTACCGTTTCTAAATATAATGTGTGACAACCTTTGATCACCTTTCATGTCATCAACAAATGGTGTCTTTTGGTTTTCACAATACTTTAACTCTCTTTCGTATCCTTTTTCTTCATCAAACCAATAAATATTGGCTGATTTAACCATTCTAGAAATAGGTTTTTTACCACCTTTTAAATAGTAGACTCTATCTTTTATTTCCCAAACATCTTTTTTTGTTTTGGGTTTCTCAATTATTGGTTTATCTAAAACCAATTCTTCAGTTTGTTCAACCACTTCTTTTTTGATAGTGGTAGCTCTTGTTTGCTTTTTAGCCATAATATAATATAATATAAATTTAAAATAAATAAAGGTAAAAATTACCCCTGTCCATTAGACAAGGGTAATTGTATTATTGTTTACTTCATAATCATGAAGTTGTTTGCACCTTGTGTGATCAAACATCTTTCAGATAAGAAGTGTAGTTGCATTGCATCCAAAGATGAAGTTGCTGCTCCGACAGAACCAGTGACCCAAGTTTTCATCTTGCGATCATCAGTCTGAGAAGCTCTGTAACGAACATGCAAGAAAGGACGGGTTAAGTTCTTTCCTAAATTCTGATCATATACAGATGAAGTTCCAGCTGGAATAATTACACCACGAATAGCAGCGGATCCAGCAGTAGCATTAATTCCTCCTCTAGTAGCTTTGTCATTCAAGTACCTAAAGTCAGACTTGTAAAAATCATAAGAACCTCTTCTAAATCCAGAGAATCCTAAGTTTAAAGCCATGTCTTCATCGTTACTGAATACTCCGTAAGAAGTTCCACCAGCACCATAAGAATTCATTGAAGCCAACATGTCATCCATTGCTAGAGACGTAGCTCTATTAACAAACATCATATTTTCTTCAATAGCACCTTGCTTATCAAATTCAGCTAGAATGGCATCAAACTCAGCTAAATCAGTTGCAGCGTTTACTCCACTAATTCCACTAGTTACGTTACCTCTTTCTTCGATAGCATCAAATAATCCTTGAGTACCAGTTGCAGTTCCTGCTCCAGCTAAAGCCGTATCAGCTACAGATGCTGCTGCTGCTACTTGAGACTCCAACATAGACATTTCTAAGTAATCAGTGAAGCGTGATCTGGTATCAGACTCAGCTTTTAAATACCACATGTAACCTGACTGACCTTCTTCAGAGGTAATTTCAACCCATCCAATCCTAGACGCATCAGATCCTGATACTTCGTAGTAATCTTTTAAGATAATTGGCTTGTTACTGAAAGATTTGAAAGTAGGCTCGTTAGCTGTTCTAGCATCAGATCCACCATAAGTATCACCTTTCTTAAATTCAGAACCGTATACTAACAATGTAGTAGCGCTTGCTGTTTCAGAAAGACCTTCTAGTACGGCAGTCTCATAAGATTTAACGTCTATATCTGCTCCAGAAACTGCAGTAACCAAAGCCTTAACAACAGTGTTACCACTTGAAAGCAATACAGTATCGTTAACTCTAACACCATGATTTGCTATGGTAAACCCATCACCAGATACATTGCCATCAATATCAGTTACAACAACAAAACGACCCTGAGTACCTGCTCCTCCGTTTAAATCTATTGTTCCTTTCAAAGAGATGTGTAATCTACTTTGCTCCGACCAAACTACTTGATCAGCTGTCATGGGCTCTTCTGCCCCAATTTGCGATAAGAAACCAGAGATTGTCCTATTACCGAACACTTCTGCTTCTTTTTCCATTAAGTCGGGTACATACTGCTGTGCCCAACCTTCATTAGCCGTTGCGGCTAAGTCTAAATAATTTGTTGATAATGTTTGCTTCTGTGAAGAGGCTACACTATTCAACGCACTTCCTGCGGATATTGCCATAATTTTTAATTTTTAAATTTTTAATTTATTTTTTTATTTTAAACTTGAAACTATTAACATCATCACCCAGTACTTTAACCTTAACTCCTCCAGCTTCCATGTTACCATGTAGTTGTCTAGAGTCCATGCTTATGTTTTTAGATTTAGTAACACTATCTTTTATAGCGTCAGCTTTACCTTGATCATAAAAATGTTTAGCTACAGCATCAGGATTCATAGCCGTAAATAAAGATTTGTGGTAACCCTTAGCATCTTCGACTTCATTGTTTTTGTTTAAAAACTTTTTAACAAAATTATTAATGTCGCTTTGGATTTCCTTTACTTTATCAGATTCTTTAACATTAAACCGGTATTTTTTGTCTCCAACATCATAGTCAAAACCTTTGAATTGATCGTTAAAAACTTGGTTTGTTTTGTTTAAGAATATAGACTTCTGTTTTTCTGCTAATTTATTAGACTCTTCAGTCTCTTGATTGTAACGATTAAAAAAATCAACAGCTTTCTGTTGTTCGGGTGCTAACTTAGAACCCATTTTAATCTCTTCATAATACTTAGATTTTAATCCATCTAAGTGTACTCTTGCGTTAGCAACTTGTTCTTTTAGTGCTAACTTTTTTCTTTTAATATCTCTTTCTTCATCTACTTCTTCATCATATGAAAAAGTATCTTCCATTAAAAAAGAAATTTCATCTTGTGAAAGATGGGGTTTAGTTTGTCTATAGTATTCAGCTAATAAAAAATTATCGTTTAGCTTGCTATAGTCTTGATTTAACTTTACATAATCTTGTAAATCACCACCTGTTTCGTTCATAAAGTCTACTACTTTTTGAATGTTCTCAGGTAGATCAACCCCAGTTTGTTCTTGTTCTTTAACAGCTTCCTCAACTTTATCAGTTAA
>Ga0209716_1000757_pt1 | contig 28070 bp, 21 predicted proteins | sample COGITO_mtgs_1205_FD_184811 | JGI IMG/M metagenome (GOLD analysis project Ga0209716, IMG submission 184811) | Pelagic marine microbial communities from North Sea - COGITO_mtgs_120531 (SPAdes) (version 2) | ecosystem: Environmental > Aquatic > Marine > Epipelagic ...
CGCCTGCAGGGAAATAATCTGATACTGCACATAGGCGATATCAAGCACCACAAAGGCCAGTTCGGCCCGTCCCAGCATACCCAGACCAATCAACAGGCTGGAGGGCTTGTCAAAATGACCTATATATCTGGCCGCCAGCCCGGCGGACAGTATCTGACCTATAAATAGTCCGGCAAACAGAATCAGGCTCTGGGGCAATACCTCCAGAGCGAGCTGGGCATCGAATACCAACACTGTACCCAGGCTGACAAAAAACACCGGGCCAATCCAGGCAAAAGCGATATTGTTGATCATATCCTGAGCCTGGCGGTAGAAGTCTATATTGCGCTCGCGATGATAGTCGAAGTACTCCCGTTTGATGATCAGGCCGGCAATATAGGCGCCAATGGCCGGGTGAAAGCCAAAGTGCTCGGCCAGCAAGCCGACGGTTACGGCAATCAACAGCAGGGCCAGAATGCTGTATTCGCCATCGCCCATGGACAGCATGGCGCGCAGGTTAAAGTGCCTGAACCAGGCAACTGGTGGCTGCAGCTTTTCGCTGATGGGGAATAACCACAGGCCAAGAAAGGTGACTAGCAGCACAAAGGCGGCAGCTTTGGCCATAATCAGCACCAGGCCGGACGCGCTGATGCTGGCATCGCCGGTGGCCAGGGGAATAACAATGGCGATCAGGGCCAGAGAGGCAATATTATCCAGCACGGCGGAGGTCATAATGCCGGTGGCGGCGGGGGTTTTGCTCAGGCCTTCTGTCTTTAATGACACCATGCTCAGGCTTACGGTGGTGGAGGCCATGGCCAGGCCGCAGAGCAGGGCGATATTGTGGCTTTCCCAGAACCAGTAGGTGGCGCTGTAGGCCACGGCAAATGGTGTCAGGGCCCCGAAGACAGCTATGCCCCAGCTGCGTTTGATGCTTTTGATAAAGTTGCTGGTGTCTTCTTCAAAACCCAGGGCGAACATAATGGTAATAATGCCCAGCTCGGCGAAGTTATTGATAAAGTCGGGCAGCTGCACCGGCAAAATGCCCAGATTAACCATGGCTGAGCCAAGAAACAGATACCAGAGAACCGGGGTCAGGCGGGTGCGATGGGCGAGAAATGAAGCGACAAATACGCTGGCCCAGATGATTGCTAGAATTTGAAGGTCGTGCACAGGGGCTGTTCCTGTCGGTGATGGACTCTTCTTAAATTTAGCTGATAGTGCGGCTCTTCGCAGTTACATTTTTTCCATAACTTCAATACCCAGCAGATCCAGACCCTGGGCAATGGTGTTGGCGCTCTGAGCACACAGCTGTAGTCTGCTGTGTTGGGTGGCGCTGTCGACCCCGTCTTTGAGCACTGGGCACTGTTCGTAGAATGACATAAAGGCACTGGCCAGTTCATACAGATAAGTGCAGATGCTGTGGGGGTAGCAATCCTGGGCGACCTGATTTAGCACTTCATTAAACTGCGTCAGTTTAAAGGCCAGTACTTTTTCCTGGGGCTCGGTAAGCTTGACCGGTGCGCTGAAGCCCTCGGCGTCAACCTGGGCCTTGCGGAAGATACTGCGAATTCTGGTGTAGGCATATTGCAGGTAGGGGGAGGTGTTGCCCTCGAAGGACAGCATGGCGTCCCAGTCAAAAATATAATCATTGGTTCTGGTTTTGCTCAGATCGGCATATTTGATCGCGCCAATACCCACCTTGCGGGCAATCACTGCGATCTCCTCGCTGCTCAGATCTGGGTTTTTTTCGCTGACCAGCTTCTCGGCTCGCTCTACTGCTTCCACCAGCAGATCGGCCAGTTTGACTGTGCCGCCGGCGCGGGTTTTAAACGGCTTGCCATCTGGACCCATCATGGTGCCAAAGGCATGGTGCTCAAGGCTAATGTCCGGGGCCACGAAGCTGGCTTTGCGACCGGTAATAAAGACTTGCTTCATATGCAGGGACTGGCGGGCGTCAATAAAGTACAGAATGCGGTCTGCCTGCAAGGTGCCGACTCTGTGTCTGAGGCAAGCCAGATCGCTGGTGGCGTAGAGAAAACCGCCGCCGGACTTTTGCACAATCATGGGCGAGGGGTCGCCATTTTTGTCGGCCAGTTCGTCGAGGAACACCACTTTGGCGCCTTCGGAGTCGACGGCCAGGCCCTGCTCTACAAGGGCGGCCAGTACATTGTCCAGATCGTGGTTGTAGGAGCTTTCGGGGGCAATATGCTGTGCTGCCAGCCCGACATTGAGCTGCTGGTAAATCTCCAGATTGTGGGCCACGGAGACATCGATAAACTTTTGCCACAGGTTGCGGCAGTGCTGGTCGCCGGACTGCAGCTTGACCACATAGGCACGGGCTTTGTCGGCAAATTCCGGGTCTGCATCAAAATGTTTCTTTGACTGCTGGTAGAATTTTTCCAGGTCATTAAGTGCCAGGTCGGCCTGTTCGCCCTCACCCAGATGCAGTTCCAGCTCGGCGATCAGCATGCCGAACTGAGTGCCCCAGTCGCCCATATGGTTCTGGCGAATCACATTGTGGCCCTGATATTCCAGCAGGCGCGCCAGACTGTCGCCAATAATGGTGGAGCGCAGATGGCCGACATGCATTTCTTTAGCCAGGTTGGGCGAGGAATAATCAACCACTATAGTTTGTGGATCCGCGCTGCGGTGGTCGATATCAGTGCCCAGCTGCTGGGCTAAAAAGTCATTGTTCAAGGTGATATTGATAAACCCGGGGCCGGCAATTTCCAGCTTGTCTGCTATGCCATCGAGGTCGAGATTGTCGAGTATCTTTTGTGCCAGTTCTCTGGGATTGGTTTTCAGCTGCTTGGCGGCACCCATGGCGCCGTTGGCCTGATAGTCGCCAAACTGGGGTTTGCCGCTAAGGGCGAGCATAGGTGAGCAGGGGCTGGGAATACCGGCGGCTTGCATGGCGTCGGCAATTCGTTGGTTGAGTAGCGCTTTAATGCTCATCTATGGGTTGCTCTTGTGTTTTGGCTTGATTTCGACTGCGGATTGTAGGTTTACCGCCGCTGAAAGCAAAGTCAAACTTGCAAAAAGCCTCTTTATTGCTATAGTTTTGCCCTTCGCCCTGAGCTATGGGGCATTATCACTCTTAACTACCGACTATTTTGGAACTTTAATGGACGCATTACTTATCTCCCAAGGGTTTGATTTACTCCTCTATGGTATGGGTACAGTGTTTACTTTTTTGACTCTGCTTGTGGGTATAACCAGCGCAATGTCGGCGCTAGTTAATCGAATTGCCTCGGATCAGGCAGAAGTGACGGCCAGTGCTGCGGTCCAGGCTGCCACGGTAGAACCGCGACTAAGCAAAATTATTCAGGCGGCGATCGACCAGCATCGCGGCCGAAAGTAGCGGTTGTTAGATACGTTAAATTGCTATTCGCCTTACATTAACCACAGACTTTACTTAAACGGACATAACTATGCCCTCTAAACCCCCTGCGCTTGGTATAACCGAAGTTGTTCTTCGCGATGCTCATCAATCTCTGTTTGCGACCCGTATGCGTATCGACGATATGCTGCCCATTGCTGAGAAACTTGATCAGATAGGCTACTGGTCTATGGAATCCTGGGGCGGGGCTACCTTTGACTCCTGCATTCGCTTTTTGGGCGAAGACCCCTGGGATCGGATCCGTGAAATTAAAAAGGCGATGCCTAATACTCCCCAGCAGATGCTGTTCCGCGGGCAGAATATTCTTGGTTACCGCCATTATGCGGACGATGTGGTAGAGAAGTTTGTTGAGCGCGCTGCGGTCAATGGCATTGATGTATTCCGGGTGTTCGATGCGATGAATGATATGCGCAATCTGGAGACAGCATTGCGCGCAGTAAAGCAGGTGGGTAAACATGCCCAGGGTACCATCTCCTACACGGTAAGCCCGGTGCATACTATTGACGCATGGGTCGATCAGGCGCGGCAGATTGAAGATGCCGGTGCCGACAGTATCTGTATTAAGGATATGGCTGGCCTGCTGACCCCCTATGTGGGTTTTGAGCTTGTCAGCAAGCTTAAGAAGGCAGTGGCGATTCCAATTCAGCTCCATGCTCATGCCACTACCGGACTGTCGACTACCACTATTACAAAATGTGTTGAAGCTGGCATTGATAATGTTGATACGGCGATTTCTTCCATGTCTATGACCTATGGCCATTCTGCCACTGAGTCTGTGGTGTCGATTTTCCAGGGTCAGGAGCGGGACACTGGCCTAAATGTTGAAAAAATTGAAGAGGTGGCTGCTTACTTTAGGCAGGTGCGCAAGAAGTACGCCGAGTTTGAAGGTTCACTGCGCGGTGTTGATTCGCGCATTCTGGTGGCTCAGGTGCCCGGTGGCATGCTCACCAATATGGAATCCCAGCTGCGTCAGCAGGGTGCTGAGGATCGTCTGGATGAGGTGCTGGCAGAAATCCCCAAGGTCCGGGAAGATCTGGGCTTTATCCCTTTGGTGACACCAACTTCGCAGATTGTTGGTACCCAGGCAGTACTTAATGTACTGACTGGCGAGCGCTACAAGTCGATCTCTAAAGAAACTGCTGGCGTGTTGCGCGGTGAATACGGCGCGGCTCCTGCGGCGGTTAACGCTGAGCTTCAGGCCCGGGTGCTGGATGAGGGCGAAGAGGCGGTTACCTGTCGCCCGGCGGACAATATTGAGCCTGAGCTGGAAGCGCTGACCATGGAGCTTGAGGGGCTATCGGCGGAACATGGTTTCCAGCTGACCTCCGGTGAGGGGCAGATTGATGATGTGCTTACCTATGCTCTGTTCCCCCAGGTAGGTCTTAAGTTTTTGCAAAATAAAGATAACCCGGATGCCTTTGAGCCTGTGCCTACGGGCAAGGCTGCGGCTGTGACCAATGATGCCGGGGAAGAGCTGTACACAGTGGAGGTGGAGGGTAAGTCCTACACTGTCACTGTGGCTAATGGCGGCGATGTCAGCGCGATTATCCCGGCCGGGCAGGCGACTCCGGCTACCAGTGCGGCGGCCCCAGCGGTTGTGGCAACTGGTGGTGAGCCGGTCAATGCGCCTCTGGCGGGCAATGTGGTCAAGGTGCTGGCTAAGCCTGGTCAGGCGGTGGCTGAAGGGGAGAGTATTGTGATTCTGGAGGCGATGAAAATGGAAACCTCAGTCAGTGCACCGGCGGCGGGCACTATTGTTGAGGTGCGAGTCCAGGCTGGTGACAGCTGTGCGGTGGGCGATGTGCTGGTCACTCTGGCCTAAGGAGCGCTGAATAATGGAAAATTTAATAAGTTTGTGGGCCAGTTCTGGTCTGGCGCAGATTCAATTAGGTCAGCTGGTGATGATGGCTGTGGGCCTGACGCTGCTCTTTTTGGCGATTAGCAAAGGGTTTGAGCCATTGCTGCTGGTTCCCATTGGCTTTGGTACTGTTTTGGCCAATATTCCCGGTGCTGGTTTTGATGCTGCGCCGGTCTACGATGCCTTTGGGCATATGGAAAGCCCCGGCGGTCTGCTCTATTACATTTACAGCGCTGGTATTGAGACTGGTCTGTTTCCTCTGGTGATCTTTATGGGGGTGGGAGCGATGACCGATTTTGGCGCGTTGCTGGCCAACCCTAAGACGCTGTTGCTTGGCGCTGCTGCTCAGGTGGGTATCTTTACCACTGTGCTGGGTGCGGTGACCCTGAGCCATTTTGGTATTCTTGATTTTAGTATTCGCGATGCGGCCTCTATCGGTATTATCGGTGGTGCCGATGGCCCTACGGCTATCTTTGTTACCAGCAAGCTGTCGCCAGACCTGCTGGGTGCCATTGCGGTGGCGGCCTATTCGTATATGGCCCTGGTGCCGATTATTCAGCCACCCATTATGCGTGCGCTGACTACGCCTGCTGAGCGTCAAATCAAGATGGAACAGCTGCGGCCTGTTTCCAAAGCTGAACGTATTGTCTTTCCTCTGACGCTGCTGGTGCTGGTGGCTATGCTACTACCCGATGCTGCGCCGCTGTTGGGCATGTTCTGTTTTGGTAACTTAATGAAGGAATGCGGTGTGGTTAACCGGTTAAGTGATACCACGCAAAACGCCCTGATCAATATTGTCACTATCTTCCTCGGTCTGGGTGTGGGCTCAAAGATGAGCGCGGAAAAATTCCTCAATCCTGAAACCATGGGTATCTTGGCGCTGGGTGCTGTGGCGTTCTGTATTGGTACTGCCTCTGGTGTACTGATGGCCAAGCTGATGAACTCAATGTCGACCAACAAGGTTAACCCACTGATCGGTGCCGCCGGTGTATCCGCTGTGCCTATGGCGGCGCGAGTCGCTAACAAAGTGGGTCTTGAGGCCAACCCGCAAAACTTCCTGCTGATGCATGCCATGGGCCCCAATGTAGCCGGTGTGATTGGCTCTGCGGTTGCTGCTGGCGTGATGATCAACCTTGTCAGTGGTATGTAATGGGTCCTGTACAGCAGTTGATTAGCAACAAGCTTCAGGCCGAATACCAGCCGGATGTGTTGCAACTGACCAATGAAAGCTTTATGCACTCTGTGCCTGAGGGTTCGGAGAGTCATTTTAAACTGGTTATTGTCAGTGGCCGGTTTCAAGGTCTCCGTCTGGTGCAGCGTCACCAGGGCATTTACGGCCTGCTTGCAGAGCAGCTAGCGGGCCCGGTTCACGCGCTGGCGCTGCATACTTACACCGCCGCAGAATGGGCTGAGCAGTCTGCCGGCGCGCCGGATTCCCCCAACTGCTTGGGTGGCAGTCAGAGAAATTAAAAAGTCTTTTTGACTGGACCAACGTGGGTCCTGAAAATCTAAAAACTGTCTCGAAACGGCACTTCTTCGTCATACTTGAGTGTTTGTCCTCTTTACCGCATCAAACTCCCAGTTCACCGATTAGCGGTGGAGCTTGATATCTGTGGGCATGACAATGCACGGTCAGAAAAATTTAGATCGAACTGTATTTCGGTTTGACGCGTAAAAAAACAACTAGTTATTTCCATATAGCTTCAAAGGGGGAGTTATGTACTCATCAGTAACAGCCAATGCTGGCAGATTCGTTAGTATGGGCATCAAAAAGCACCTCGGCGTGATTTCTGCGTTGATATTTTCCTTAGTTTTGTCTGCCTGTGGCGGCGGCGGAGGTGGCGATAATCCCGGTCCTGCAGTGTCTGGAGCGCCAACGCTTTCAGAGGTTAGCATTTCGTCAGGTGAACTCACCACTGTGACCGTGGGAGACAAGGTGACAGTCACAATCTCTGCTAGCGAGGCGATTCTTGCACCGTCAGTGATGATTGGTGGTGTTGCTGTTGATCGCGTCGTGGGTTCGGAGAAAAACTGGACCGCTGATCGCGTAATGGTCGAAACCGACACTGCTGGTGTGCTCTCAGTAAGTATTTCCTTTAGCGATGTGGGTGGTGAAGCAGGTGTGACTGTCACTGATACTACTGATGGCTCGTCAATCACCCTTGAAATCAATAATGAAAGTGGTGCGGTTGTCGATGGTCCGTTTCAGGCTGCTACAGTTTTCGCCGACTACAATGGCAACGGAGTTCACGATGAAGGTGAGCCCTCTGACCTGACCGATGCCAATGGCGAGTATGATCTGGTTAAGACTACTGATGCGCCTGCAGCCTACAACATTGTTGTTGAGATGACTGCTGATACTATCGATTCAATCTCTGGTGAGAGCTATGCTGATTCAACGCTGAAGTTGAAGGCGCCCAGTGGTGGTGACGTTGTAACTCCCTTGACCACTGTTCTGGTTGCAGCACAAGCTGCCGATCCTACCTTTACTGCTGCAGACCTTGCCGTTGCAATGGGCTTGCCTGCAGGAATAGATATCGAGACTTATAACCCGTTTGCGAGCGGCGTGACCGCCAGCGAAGCCCATGCTGTAGAAAAGGTCTTCCAGCAGGTTATGACGGCGACGCTTATTGTATCTGAGGCTATGGAAGGCGTTGCAGGTATCACTGGCGCCACCCTTTCTGGGGCAGATGCCAGTGCTGCGGCCCTGCTGGCTGTAACCAACATGATAACGGAATCTACTGTCACGGTAGACTTTTCTGATTCTGTTCAGATCGCCGAACTCCAGGAAGCAGCCAAAGATGAATTGCTGGCTCAGGGAATTGTTGATGAGGCATCTGCAGATATCGCTGACTATATACTGGCTAGAGCTGCGGACACCGTAACTCAGCTTTCGGTCGCTATTCAGGCTGTGGCTCTATCTGATTTTGGTGAAGCGGCGTCGTCTGCTGTTTCGCTGCTCAAGCATGACGCTGGAAGTCAGATGGCAGCGCTGGCAACTGCGGCGGCAGATTTCCTGGAAGCTGGATCCTCTGATCTTACTCAGCTGGATATCTCTGAAATTCTGACCCTCGCCAGCGCTGATGGTGTTGCTGCGATGGTTGAGGAAAACCAGTCAGAGGTTGAGGCTTATTTGTCAACTCTTGGTGGAACAGTATTATCTTGGGGCCTTTTTGGAGGCGTCGAGATCGCTGATGGTGGAGTGTTTAATCACCCGGCTTCTGCTGAATCCTGGGGCGGATTCTACAGCGAGACTGATATTTTCCCGCTTGCATTCTCCGTGGGCGGTACTGTCACATTTAATGCTGCGCTTCAGGCCGGCAGTGATCCTGTTAGCCTGGTGTTCCAGTTTGAAGAAGTCGGAGGTGGAAACGCGTCCTACAACTTCCAGACTGAAGGGGTAGTAGTAGATAGCGAAACCGAGGCGACCTATACCGCTCCGATTCCTGCTCAGGAGGCCAGCTTAACTTATGAGAGTCTAGTTTTGTTTATCAGTGGGCTAGATTCACCAGTGCAGATCTGTAATGTGCAGGTTTCTACTGGTGATACTGTGGTTGAAGGTATCCCTTGTGAAGCCACCGGTGATGATGGTGATGGTGGTGGTGATGGTGGTGGTGATGGTGATGGTGGTGGTGATGATGGCACGGGCTCGTCTACTGTCAATATTACCCTGTCTGTTGGAGACGCCTCTCCTTCAGCGGTAACAGTAACTAGTAATGCATGGGGCTGGGATGGAGCAGGTGATCGTTCAGCCACAGATAATGGAGATGGCACTTGGACAGTTGCTATGGACCCTCCTGCGACAGCGACAGAGTATGTCTGGAAGTTAGACGGCGTTGCCGAAGTTCTGTGGGACCAAGCTGGTACTGGTCTGGCTGAGGAAGCGAGTTGTGGAGTGTTAGTTGGTGCCGGTACCTTGGTGACCGATTACTGGAGTTACTCTAACCGCGTATTGTTAGCTGATGGTGGTGATCGAACAGAGATCTACGATTCCTGCGACGAGTATGTTGCACCCGTTAATATTACCCTGTCTGTTGGAGATGCCTCTCCCTCAGCGGTAACAGTGACTAGTAACGCATGGGGCTGGGATCCAGCAGGTGATCGTTCAGCCACAGATAATGGAGATGGCACTTGGACAGTTGCTATGGACCCTCCGCTTGAGACAGCGACAGAGTATGTCTGGAAGTTAGACGGCGTTGCCGAAGTTCTGTGGGACCAAGCTGGTACTGGTCTGGCTGAGGAAGCGAGTTGTGGAGTGCTGGTTGGTGCCGGTACCTTGGTGACCGATTACTGGAGTTACTCTAACCGCGTATTGTTAGATGGTGGTGATCGAACAGAGATCTACGATTCCTGCGATGCCTATGAGGAGTAATCTTATCAACACCAAGAGATATAAAAAAAATGGGCCTCATGCTAAAGGCTGGGGCCATTATTAAACAATATTTAAATTTTGGGGAATTATTAGTATGTATATCCAAAAAGACAGTTACATTAAATCTGCTTTGCTGGCAGCTTTAGCGCTCAGTCTTGCAGCTCAGGGCCAAGATGTTGAAGCTAACGATAACGCAATCGACGAGATTGTTGTTACCGCCACCAAACGGGAAACCTCACTGATGGAAACAGCTGTCGCTGTGTCCGCCTTTGGTCAGGAGTCACTGGATAACCAGGGCGTTAAAAACCTGCTAGACCTTGATGATATGGTGCCTAACCTGCAGATTGGCCTTTCGCCAACTGACTCAGGTGTGCAGGTGGTTGTTCGTGGCTTGACCTCGAATAACTTTACCGAAATTGGTGACCCTACGGTTGCCATGCACTTTGACGGGCTGTATTCGCCGCGTCCTCAGGCCGGTATGGCGCTGATGTATGACGTAGAACGAGTTGAGATCAGTCGTGGTCCTCAGGGTACTTTGTTTGGCCGTAACTCTACCGCTGGTAGTGTTAACGTGATTAGTGGGCGGCCTAACTTTGATACCGCCGAGGGCAAGATTGAGGTTGAACTCGGTAAGTACAGCCAGCGAGCGGTCAAGGGCTGGTACAACATGCCGGTCAATGATGAGTTAGCGCTGCGGGCCAGCTTCTTGGTTGATCGTGCTGATACTTGGTACAACCAGACTCAGGACTTCTATGATCTTGAATATGATGTCAATGGCGATGGCGTTATCTCTGCTGACGATGGCGATATTGAGAAAGATGGCATTCCTAACGTTGACCAGCGACGCAACCGTCCTGTCGATGCGAGCGATGCTTACGGCTCTGTTGATCGTTGGGGCGCGCGAGTGGGTATGCGTTTTGAGCCCAACAGCGAAGTGAGCTGGGATCTGATAGCGGATTACTTCCAAGATCGTTCGCCGGGAGGTTTGAGCCTTAAGGATTGTGAGAAAGCTGAGGGCACATTCTTTGCGTGTGAACAGGATCAGTGGGACGTGAGCGTGAATGTTCCCGGTAGTATGGACATGACCATGATGGGTCTGCGTTCTATACTCACTTGGGATCTGACTGACGAGATCGTTATGGAGCACCGTATCGGTTACTCGCAGCAAGAGCGCTCGCAAACTCACGACGCCTCTACTACTTATGGGCACCCTGATCATCCCGGTTACGGTTTCCAGCGCACTTGGTATTCGGCCAATGCTGCTCCAGCTGGATGTACTGGTGGTGGTGGGTCCATGGTTGTGTGTGATGATCTTGTAAACGATCTCGGGCTGGTGCAGTCTGTGGATGGTGGTCAATTTGAATCAATGGTGGTAGCACCATTTGAAGATCTCTCCTTGATGACAAACTATTCTGACTACCGGTCGCTGGTGACTGAACTTCAGTTCAGCTCTAACTCAGATTCCCCAATTCAGTGGATCGCTGGTTTGTTCTATATGAAAGAGGACAATGAAATCCGCTTTGACGTTGAGAATCCGTTCCTCGGTGGCGTCGTACTCCCTCTAGCGCAGACCTTTTTGCAGCCAGAGCGTGTGGTTAGATCACGAGCCGCTTTTGTACAGTTCGACCTAGCGGTTAATGACAGGCTCAACTTGACTGCCGGCTACCGGTATACAAAAGATGACAAGTACGATGATGGCGGTCGCAACTATACAACTAACGGTTGGCGTCAGCCGAACGGTGGGAAATATACGACCGATGCGGCTTTTGATGCCTTCTATGACAGCTGGCCTAAGCTGGGAATCGTTGACACTGATGTCTACCAGTCGGACGATTTAACGTCTGAAATGGGAACCTTGGGCCCCGACTTTTTGAGCCCAGATAGAGTAGCAGCAGACGGTACCTCTCAGGCTCTGCAGTATTCTGATAACTCGCATGCTGGTGCCTGGAGCAAGGGTACTTGGAAGCTTGGCTTTGATTACCTGATTAATGATGATCTGTTTATTTATGGGTCAATAGCGACTGGATATAAGTCTGGTGGCTTCGGTGATTCCGTCGATATCTGTGATTGTAATATTACTGACACATTTGACTACGACCCAGAGAACAACAAGACCTATGAGCTTGGCTTCAAGGCGACTCTGCTTGACGGCAATCTAAACCTTTTGGGTAACGTGTTTCTAATGGACAATACCGATTTGCAGGACACCTTCTACGCCACAATCACGAGCGCAGGTTCAGAAATTAAAGTGCCTGACAGTTACATAGATACCGAAGGGCGCGTTTCAGACTGTACTGGTGGTGATGGGGATTGTGTAACAGTCGGGAGGGATATCGGGACTTTACTCACACAGAATATTGGCGAGACCCAAAGTGTAGGTGCTGAGCTTGAGTTTGACTGGCGCCCCTATGAGGGTGGTCGAGTCAATGGATGGGTAGCCTGGTTGGACTCTGAGATCAAGCAACTGGAAGGAGCTTCGGACGGATGGTACTGTTTTGAGCGTGCTCTGCTTGGTATGACTAGATGTGCTGCTGAGTCAACTAATGAAGATGGTGCTGTGGTTCGTGCTACCAGCTTTGTTGGTAATGCTATGCCGTGGTCGCCAGAGTACTCTGTTACTGTTAACTACGAGCATAACTGGTACCTAGACAATGGCCTGCGTCTGAGCCCTTATGTATCGGTTCACTGGCAGGATGAGATGTACTTCGACAAAGGTAACTTCGGCGAAGGTGCATTCCACTCTGGTCAGGAAGCCTATACTACTGGAGATATCGCGCTGCGCTTGATCAATGAAGAAGGTCGTTGGGCGGTTGAGGCCTATGTGCGTAATGTGACTGATGAGCTGGTTCGCGGCTGGGCTGATCGTGGTCCTGGCTACATGCGGGCTTCGTTCAACAAGCCTCGTCACTATGGCGTTAAGTTCAATATGGCATTTTAATATTGCTCTGACAGCTATATTGTCGATCGAAAAAACCGCGCTTTCAACAGCGCGGTTTTTTTATGTCTGATCTATAACCAGAAGGTATTTCTCGGTTTTCCAAGGCTCATAGATTCTGCGGGTAACCACGGCAGCATCCAATGCCTGCACACACAAATCCACCAGAGACCAGTAGGGTGGCCGCCCCGGATCGGCAATAATAATCCGTTCAACGCCCGCGTTAAGAGAGCGCTCAAGAAGATCGAATAGAGGCTGGGTAAGCTCATCCCAAAAACATATGTCGGTGCCAATCAACAGCTGATACTGGCCCAATTCCTCTGCACTCAGGCTTTCAAAGCCCCTTGCCTGGAAGTTTATTTCGCATTGATTAGCCTGGGCTTGCAGGGCCAAAAAAGGCGCCACGCTGTTATCTATATCGATACCGGTAACGCGAGCCTGATACTGTTTTGCGAGAAACAGCCCGGTGAGGCCCCAGCCGCAACCAATGTCCAATACCTTGGCCTGAGGCTGTGGAGGGTTGGTGCTCAGGTAGTCCATAAGAACAAAGCTGGAACGCCACACTTTATTACCATGGGCGCTGTGACCATTTTGCTCGCGCTTGAGTTTGCGCACGCCGGGGTGTGTTGACCGCAGGGCTTTAATGCCTAGGTGTTCGATGAAATGGCGTTGATTCATGTCTGCTTGAGTCATTGCTTTGTGCGTCTGTTAGAAGAGCGAAGCTTAACAGGTTAGATGGGCGGTGGAGGTAAATAGATGGACCTTTTGATGGCGAACTATGGTATTTTTAAGATATTAATATAACTTAGTTGTCGTTCCACTATGGTCGAGTCCAGTCTCCCCACGTTTCTTCAGATTCTGTATCGCAATACCAGTTATCAATTTTGGGCCCTGCAGCTGATAGGCTGGTTTGGTCTGGCTCTGATCAGTTTTTTAAGTCTCACTCTTTGGTACAACCAGCAGGGTTTTGCCTATATTGCTCATACCCTGTTGCAGTCTCTGCTGGGCGTGCTGGTGTCCTGGCCATTGCGGCCACTGTTTCACTATTTTTGGGGCCGTAGTGTTCTGGCTAGATTTATTGCGGGCATAGGTGGTGTCCTGCTGTGCTCGGTGCTGTGGACAATCCTGCGTATCAGTACCTTTATGGCAATCACGGGCGAGCAAGGGCTGTGGAATGATTTTGGTGGCTGGCTGTTTGGTTCAATTATGATCTTCAGTTGTTGGGCGGCATTTTACCATGGTGTGAAGTTCTATCAGCTGTTGCAATACGAGCATGAAAACCTATTGCTGGTGGCGGCGCAAAATCGCGAGCAGCAGTTGCGGGCCGCTAAGGCAGAGACTATTGCCCATGAGGCGCAGTTGAAGATGTTGCGTTACCAGCTCAACCCGCATTTTCTGTTTAATACACTTAATGCCATTGCGGCACTGATGGCTACTAAAGAAGTACCCAGAGCCGGCTCTATGATTGTGCAGCTGAGTGATTTTTTGCGTTACAGCCTGGACAATGATCCGGTCAGGCGGGTGACAGTTAAGGAGGAGTTGGCTGCTCTTAAGTTGTATCTAAATATTGAGCAAACTAGATTTGCGGAGCGTTTGGAATTAGAGTTCGATATTGAACAGGCTGCGGAGCTAGTGCGTATACCGAGTTTAATACTGCAACCACTGGTTGAGAACGCGATTAAGTATGCCATTGCTCCGATGGAACAGGGCGGCAAAATAACGGTTCGGGTATGGTTGGATAAAGACTATGTTTGCCTTGAAATGCTTGACACGGGGCCGGGTATATCGTCATCCGCTAAAGCAGGCAATAATATGGGTATTGGTCTTAGAAACACGGTCGATCGGCTCTATGAGTTCTATGCTGATAATCACACCTTTAACCTTGAGTCCGTCCCCTCAGGTGGTTTAAAGGTATATATGCAACTGCCATTGGAAAAGACGGTTAGATAAATTATTTATGCAGAAATTAAGAACCATTATTGTTGACGATGAGCCCTTGGCGCTGGACTTCTTGCGCTCCTGCCTGGCTGAAAGCAATGATATTGAGATTGTTGAGGAATGCCGCAACGGTCGTGACGCTGTTGCTGCGGCGATCAGGTTGCGCCCGGAGCTGTTGTTTCTGGATATTCAGATGCCAGGTAAAAATGGTTTTGAAGTGGTTAAAGCCCTACAGGCTGATCTGATGCCAATGGTGGTCTTTGTGACTGCCTTTGACCAGTATGCGGTGGATGCTTTTGACCTGCACGCAGTGGACTATATTCTTAAACCGCTGGATAAAGAGCGAGTAACTCGCTCTGTTGAACGGGCTATTGACCGCATCAAAAGTGATCAGGAACATAGTTTTAAAACGCCCTTAATCGGTGCTATCGAAAGTATTTCAGAGCGCGTCACAAGCCATGTGGCGGAAGCACCGGAGGAAGATGTGCCCTCTGGCATAAAGCGCAAACTGGTGGTTCGTGATTCCGGTGTGGTCAAAGTGATTCCCTTTGATGATATTGACTGGGTTGATGCGGCTGGGGACTATATGTGCGTCCATGCTCTTGGAGAGACTCATATTGTGCGAACCACATTGACTGAATTGATTGCCAAGCTGGACGATAGCTTGTTTGTTCGCATTCACCGCTCGACCATCGTTAATATAGAGCGAGTTGTCACTGTAAGTCCTCTGCAGAAGGGCGGCAGTCTGCTGCATCTCAAGGGAGGAGAAGAGCTTAAGGTGAGCAGAAACTATCGCGAAGCTATTCGCAATCTATTCCAGTAATTCACCTGTGAATTCCCCTCACTCCTCGATATAGAGTGGGTTGCCCCGTTTACCGCAGATCTATAACGGACTGCCGCATCCAAGCTTCCACTTAACTAATCTCCATGTCAACCTAACCCTAACGAAAACTCCTTCCAATGTCCCCCAGCTCCCAAGGAGCGGGTCCATTAGGTGGAAAGCAGTCTCCCCTGAAAGTCCTCATGGACAATTCAGGGCAGAGTAAAATTCATAACAAGGATCGGGAATAACCAGATTATGTCAGTCCACGGAAAATGCACCAACCTTCATTTTGCCAAAACAGTTTTAAAAGCTGCCGCAAGGTTGTTTTTGACGCTCAGTGCCTGTTTGGTAACACAGGCCGCAGTAGCGGATATCAATGCTGATGTAGAAACCAGAGTGCAAAGCATTTTGCAGGAGATGAATCTGGAGCAGAAAGTAGGGCAGATGGTGCAGGGCGAGATCAAGTGGGTATCTGCCTCGGATGTCACCAAATATCACCTTGGTTCTGTGCTCAATGGCGGTGGCTCTTTTCCCGGCGGCAAGAAAAACTCCTCGATTGACGACTGGGTCAATTTGGCTGACAAATATTACGAAGCCTCAATGAAAACCAAGGCTGGTATTCCCCTTATCTGGGGTACAGATGCGGTTCACGGCCACAATAACGTGGTTGGTGCGACCCTGTTTCCGCATAATATTGGACTGGGTGCGGCTAATGATCCTGAGTTACTGAAAGAAATTGGTGCCATTACCGCACGAGAAGTGGCTGCTACCGGCATTGACTGGATCTTTGCTCCAACTGTTGCCGTGGTTAAAGACGATCGCTGGGGACGAACTTATGAAGGCTACAGTGATGAGCCGCCCATTGTGCGTTCCTATGGCGGTAAAATTGTTGAGGGCATGCAGGGTACTGCAGAGCAATTACGCACGGATTCTTCCAAAGTGATTGCGACGGCTAAGCACTGGATTGGTGATGGCGGAACCGACCGCGGCACTGACCAGGGTAATACTAGATTAAGCCTCGAAGCGCTTCTAGATCAGCATGGTCAGGGTTACATTACGGCTCTAGAAGCAGATGTACAAACGGTTATGGCTTCCTTTAATAGCTGGAATGGCGAGAAGTTACACGGCCACAAGGAATTGTTGACTGATGTGCTTAAAGAGCAGATGAATTTTGATGGCTTTGTGGTGAGCGACTGGAATGGTATAGGCCAGGTTGATGGCTGTACCAACCAGAGCTGTGCCCAGTCGATCAATGCCGGTGTCGATATGATTATGGCTCCGGAAGATTGGAAAGCTGTGTATAACAATACTATTGCTCAGGTTCGCAGCGGTGAAATTGCTATGTCCCGTATCGACGATGCAGTGCGCAGAATTCTGCGAGTTAAATTACGTGCCGGCATGTTTGAAAAACCCGCACCTTCGAAACGAAAAATTACTGCGGACAGCTCTATTATTGGTTCAGCCGAGCATCGCGCCGTGGCCCGTGAGGCAGTGAGAAAGTCTCTGGTTATGCTCAAAAATAGCAAGCAGTTGCTGCCCCTGAAACCCAACCAGCATATTTTGGTTACTGGTGATGGCGCTGATAATATTGGCAAACAAAACGGTGGCTGGACGATTACCTGGCAAGGCACAGAAAACCTGAATACTGATTTCCCCGGTGCGACATCTATTTTTGGTGGCATTGAGCAGGCCATGGCCAATATTGGTGGCAGCGCTGAACTGTCTGCGGATGGCAGCTTTGCTAAAAAGCCCGATGTGGCCGTGGTTGTGTTCGGTGAAAACCCCTATGCCGAGGGTTCCGGTGACCGGGATTCACTACTCCTGCACGACGGTATGGGAACACACCTCAAGCTGCTGGGAAAACTCAAAGCACAGAATATCCCAGTGGTTGCGGTACTTCTTACTGGTCGTCCACTGTGGATGAATGCCGAACTTAATAGCTCAGATGCTTTTGTTGTTGCCTGGTTGCCCGGTTCTGAGGGTGGTGGTGTTGCCGATGTGATGGTGGCGGATGCCGAAGGCAAGGCCAATTTTGACTTTACTGGCAAGCTGTCATTTGATTGGCCTAGTGCTGAGATCAATGCGCTCAATACTAGCCTGCCTGTCAGTGAATACCTGATGCTGCGTGGGCAGGGCCTATCCTATGGCGATAGCGAAATTGTGTCTGCTGGCCTCAATGAAAAGTCGCTGATCGACAATAGCTCCCAGGAGCGCATAGTCTTTAGCGGTGCTACCAGGGCGCCCTGGAAAGCTTATGTGGGCGATGCCAGTGACTGGCGCAAGTTGGTGGGCGGTAAGTCTACCAGCACTGCCTATGGCGATCTTACTGTGACCACCGTGGATGGCGCAGTGCAGGAAGACAGTCGCCGGGTTGAATGGAAGTCTGGTCATGAAAGTCAGTTTTACTGGCAGACCGACAGCTCGGTGAACCTGTCGGATCTCGCAGGAGAAAACCCTGCCTTGATGATGACTTTTGCCATTGATAAGCACCCAGAGGGGCGCGTTATGATGCGCATGGATTGTGAGTGGCCCTGCCGCGGTGAGCTCAACCTGACTCGTCTACTGCGCTCTCAGCCCGAGGGCAAGATGACCAAGTTGGGTATCAGTCTGGACTGTTTCGCCAAGACCGGCGTCAACCTGAAGAAGGTTAACTCAGCTCTGGTACTGGTGGCATCTGAGCCCTTTGCTATCACCTTCAGAGATGTGCGGGTTATAGGCGATGCACCCAGTCCCTATGTGGTCAAATGTAATTAGCGGCGCTGCATGCTAGTTGAAAAAGGGTCTGTTACAGGCCCTTTTTTGTGCATGGTATAAATCACGCCGTACTGCTAGTATCTGCCATCAATGACTATAAGACTTGTGGTGGTACCTATGAAAGCAAGCTTTACAAAAATGTCCCAGAGCACAGCTGAAGACTGGCAGATTATTATGCCGGAGCAGCTGGCATTTTTTCAAAAGTTACCCGATCGTATTTTGACCCATATGGAGCTGTTGACGGGCGACTATGGCGGCTTTGCCGTCGATCGCTTGCAGCACTCACTGCAGACCGCTCACCGGGCAGCCGACGCCGGTGAGGACGATGAATATGTAGTCTGTGCTCTGCTCCATGATATTGGCGACACATTGGGTAGTGCCAACCATGCGGATGTGGCTGCCGCCATACTGCAGCCTTTTGTATCTGAGGCAAACCACTGGATGATAGAGCACCATGCTATTTTCCAGGGCTATAACTTCTTTCATTTCATTGGCGGAGATCGCAATATGCGCGATGAGTTTCGCGATAGTGATCACTTTAAACGCACGGCTCGTTTTATTGCCAAGTACGATGATCCCTCCTTTGATCCGGCGATGCCTGAGCTAAAGCTGTCGCTGTTCGAGCCCATGGTTCGCTCGGTGTTTAGCCAGCCGAAAAACAGTATGTACAAAGTCTTAACTGATTAAGGAGAATCAAGTTATGTCTGAAGGAATTATTGCTGCAATCTATGTGGCGGCAGAAAAAGGCGCTGGTGTCAGTGGCCATAATTCAGTAGCGGTTCGAGCAGGCAAGGGCATTGTTGGGGATCGCTATTATTCCGAGACTGGGAAAAATCGCTCCAACTACAAAGGCCAGCCGGACTGGGAAATCACGTTAGTTGAAGCTGAGGCCATCGAGGAATTTAATGCCAACACGGGCAATCAGTTTCACGAGAGCGATCTGCGTCGTAATCTGGTGACCCGTAATATCCGGCTAAATGATCTGGTTGGCAAGCATTTTCAGATTAACGGTACCAAATTCTACGGCGTGCAACTCTGTGAACCCTGTGCCAGCCTGCAGAAGCGTTTGGGGGTCAGGATTTTGCCGGATTTGGTGGGTAGAGGGGGGTTGCGTGCCCAGATTCTTGGCAATGGCAATCTGACCGTGGGTGATGCTCTCGAGACCAGTTAGGCCGGGATCAGCCAGCTAGAGATCGACTAGATTGACCCATCAAGACTAAAAAACCCTCTCGCTGTGGCACTGGTCGCAGCAGCAATTTGCTCTGGGGTTTCCTGCCTCACTGCGGCGATACCGGACAGCACATATTCCAAAAATGCAGGCTCATTGCGTTTGCCCTTGGGTGGGGTCGGCATATTTCTCGGTAGCAGATAGGGGGCATCGGTTTCAATCATCAACCGCTCAAGGGGAATATTGTGGACAATTTTCTGCAACTCTATGCCGCGCCTTTCATCACAGACCCACCCGGTAATACCAATATGCAGATCCATATCCAAATAGCTGAACAATGTTTTTTTATCCCCGGTAAAACAATGGATAACCCCCTGGCTAAACTGGTCTCTGTAGCTGCCTAGAATCTCCAGCTGACGCCTAGATGCATCGCGCTCATGCATAAATAGCGGCATTTTTAGTTCTATCGCCAATTCAAGCTGGGCTTCAAAAGCTAGCTCCTGGGCTTTGGGGCTGGAAAGATTGCGATTGAAGTCAAGCCCGGTCTCGCCCACTGCCACTACCTGCTGGTGGTTGGCCAGTCCCCGCAGTCTGTCCATCGACTCATTGTTGAGTGATTGGGCATCATGAGGATGTATGCCGCAGGTAGCGAACAGCATGTCTGGAAACTGGCTACTGTGTTGTTCGCATAGAGCTAACACAGCTTCACTTTCTGCGACTGAGGTGCCGGTTAGCACCAGCTGGCTGACTCCTGCATCCTGAGCCCGCTGCAATACATCTTCTATATCAGCGCTAAAACGCTTGCTGGAGAGGTTTACACCAATATCTACTAACATCACAAAGCACCGCGGTAAAGTCCCTGAGAATGGCCCACAGGGGCTTTCAGCGAATCCTGCGGGGGTATTTGGTCTGCATTATAGTCGGTAATTAAAGTAGCCTGTCTTTTTCATGCTGAGTTAACAGGGGCGTCTTGAGGCCGAGTTTGCGTGAATATAATACTGAATACATCAGCACATTACTGACATAGCTGCGAGTTTCCCGGTAGGGAATCAATGTCATCCACACATCAAAGGGCAGTTTACTCTGGCTCTTGGCTAGCCATTGATTTACCCGGCTGGGCCCGGCATTGTAAGCTGCGGTGGCCAGTATACGATTGTAGTCAAATTGTTCCAGCAGGCCCCGGTAATAGCTGGCACCAATGGCGAGGTTGGTGCCAGCATTATGCAACTGTGTTTTTGATCTGTAGGGAATCTTGTATTTTCTTGCCGTGGCACTGGCCGTGGCGGGCATCACCTGAATCAGGCCTCTGGCACCAGCACCGGAGGTTGCGGACGGGTTAAAGGCGCTCTCCTGACGGGCCAGTGCAAACAGACTATAGTCGGGGATCCCGGTTTTGCTGGCAGCGGCGCTAATTTGATCCTTGTAGGCCAGAGGGAATCTAATCTCCACATCGTCCCAGTATCTGGCCGTCCCGAGGCTGGCAATGGCTTTGTTATGCCAGCGCCACTGACTGGCCAGAACTGCTGCCGCAAGCCAGTCCTGATATTGGAAGTTGGCATTGCCACTGGCCCATTCACGATTGGCATCCAGGCTGGAGCCATGGAAATGCAATTCCCGCGCTCGTTGTATGGCTGGCATTGCTGCTATGGCATCCAGCCTTTGCTGATCAATAATCAATGGGTGATGATTAATGCTGTATTCGGCGCCAATTCTTTCACTGGCCAGAAATCCGTAGAAATCCCGCTCCTTTGCCAGCTTGCGAGTCAGCTGCAGAATTTCAGGGTTCTCTGTGGTGCTGGGGTCGGACTCCAGGCTGCGAATCTGCCAGTAGCGCCACAGTGGTTTTTCCTGACTAGCATGGGGCAGTCGCCCGAGCCAGGCCCTGACTTTGGGCCAGTCTAGCTGTGCCAGTGACTGGCGAATACGCCATTCTGTCAGGCTGCCATCGAGGGTCTGGTTAAGTAGGCGAATATTGTCGATATGGTAGCTATCCGCCGCCTCTCTGTGTCCCTGAGCATAAAGGTTTTTGATAATGGCGCTAATAATCTGTGCCTGGGCGCTGTGGCTGAATTCGTGGCTCAGCTGATAGCGGGTCCAATGTTTTAATGCCTGCTGGGCATTGCGCGCGGCCAGATGGCTGAGCCCATGCTGCAGAATATTAATCTCTTCAGCGGTTTGACTGGCGAAGTTGTGGCGCTGGCCAATGCTGTGGGGCTTGCGATCAGCATCATAATAAAGCTGATACAAACGTTTGTAGTTGGGACTGCGGAAGAAGCGCTTTAGGTAGCGGGCGAGCTGGTAGTTGTGCTTAAGCAGCGCCGCATTAAAGCGCTGCCATGCCAGTTTCTCACTGATATGGCCACCTTTAATCAGGATGCCGAATAATTTATCACAGGTTTTTGGCAGAGACTTTCCCGCGACCCAGACTGAAAGCCCGCCGGCAATGGCTCTGCTTTTATTGCCCAGTCGATGATGGGCGAGATAGTAGTTGCATCTCTGACTGCTGCTGGCACTACCCTCGCGATAGAACTCAGTGTAGGCGGTCCAATAGCCGCGACTAGACAGATAATCCAGCCAGCGGTTGCGCAGATGGATCGCTTTTACATTGCCCTGATATCTGCTCAGGTAGTCTGCAATTTTAGCTCTGTGTTTATAGTGCAGGTTGGCGCTGAGGTCGGCGTAAACTAGATATTCATAGAGAGGGTAGTCCTGCAGTCTGCTGCGATAATCTCGCAGAGCCTGCCACTGACCTTTGCTCGCCATGGCAAGGGCTGTGCTGTAATCGCTGCGCTGCTGGATTAATTTCTGCTGGGTGAATTGCTCTTGGGAGGGAGTTGCAGATTGACCTGTGCCTGATAGCAGAGCCAGGTGCAGAAGCAGGAAGATCAGCAATGATGACCTGGATGCTGATATCAGAGTAAACATTATTTCCCTTAGCTGCCCGGCGACTCAAGATTTGTTTAAGTCAGAAAGTTACCAGTTCCGCCAGCAGAATGCGAGCCTGCAGGCGGGTTGATTGCACTGACTTTATTTGTCGGTGATTCTTACTGCCAGCACATCACAGCTGGCGCCATGCAATACGGAATTACTAGTCGAACCAAAAATAAGCGCCAGTCCGTGACGACCATGACTGCCTACTACTATTAAATCAATATTTTCACTCTTGGCCATATTGTGCATCTCCTGGGCCGGGTGGCCGAGCACAATATGCTGGTCTTGCTCGGGGATATCCAGTTGTTGTGCCAGTGACGCCAGGCGGTCAGTGGCCTGCTGTTGCAGCTGGTTTTGCACATCGGAAAGATCTACAGGAATATCGCCACCGTAAGTGAAAGCCAGCGGCTCAAGAATATGGCACAGAGAGATCTTTGTGTCGCCCCGGTTAAAAAGCAGCTTGACGCGATCTATCACTTGCTGTGATTCTGTAGAGAGATCCAGGCCGACCAGGACATGTTTGTACGTGGACATGATGATTTACCCCTGTTAATTAATGGAAACGAGTATACCGAACAACGAATTGTAGTCCGTTAAAATATTCACTGTTAAGAGTAGTACGAAATGACATGGTTGTTAATACTGTTTGGTGTAGCACTAGTGTGCTCGCCATTGATGTGGCTCAAGCAATCGCCCCATCAGCGCCGCGTGACCGAGTTGCGACGCCTTGCCAGTAGCTTGACATTGCAGGTCAGCCTGCACCGGCGCCCGGATGCCAGGGATGATGAACTGCGCCTTGAGTGCGTCTGTTACCGGTTGCCATGGACTGACAGCCAGTGCCGTCAGAACTGGGTTTTGCAGAATTACAGCGAGCGAGGCTGGGATTCTCATTGCAGTGGCTGGCGCTGGTTTGGTAATCAGGCCAGGCCTGAGTTGCATGAGATCATTGCTGAGACGATCGGAAAAATGCCCGAAACGGTCAGCGCAATAATTGCCAATAGTGCCGGTATCGGCGTTATCTGGGATGAGCGGGGAGAGGTTTCTGATGTGCAGGCAATCAGTGAACTTTTGCCTGGATTGCGACAAAAAGCCGAAGAAATTTGTCTGTGAGGGTTGACCAGAGGTTAGGCAAACGCGTATATATGCGGTCTTTGGAGTTGTCAAAGTGGGCAAATTGATGGGTTTGCCACTGGGATTTAATAGAATTGGATTTGTATTATTAAGGAATTGAAGCCCCTATGGGTAAATCATTAGTTATTGTAGAGTCACCGGCGAAAGCCAAAACGATCAACCGCTATCTGGGTGATGACTTTGTGGTCAAATCCAGTGTCGGCCATGTTCGCGACCTTCCTACCGGTGCCAATCGCACCACTACTGACCCCAAAGAGCGAGCTCGTCTGGCGGCCATCACGCGCAAAATGTCTGCCGAAGAAAAAGTCGTTCACAAACAGAAGAAAACCAGAACCCAGCTGGTTAAAAGTATGGGCATCGATCCTGAAAATGACTGGCAGGCGGAGTATGCAGTACTGCCGGGCAAAGAAAAGGTAGTTGCCGAACTTAAGAAACTGGCCAAAAATGCTGACACTGTCTATCTGGCAACGGATATGGATAGAGAGGGAGAGGCCATTGCCTGGCATTTGACCAAGGTGATTGGCGGTGAAGACAGCCGCTATAAGCGGGTTGTTTTTAATGAAATTACCAAAAAGGCGATACGCAAAGCCTTTGAAGATCCAGGCGAACTGGACACCAATCGAGTAGATGCCCAGCAGGCACGCCGCTTTCTCGATCGGGTGGTTGGCTTTATGGTATCGCCGCTGCTGTGGGCAAAGGTGGGCCGCGGCCTTTCCGCTGGTCGTGTGCAGTCGGTGGCAGTAAAGCTGATTGTCGAGCGTGAGCGCGAGATTCGAGCCTTTATTCCGGAAGAGTACTGGACAGTGCAGGCAGATCTTGAGAACCAGCAGGGTCAGGATTCTGATGACGAGTTTAAGCTGCGCTTTGATATTAAAAAATATCAGGGCAAGGGTTTCCGTCCGGTCAATAAAGATCAGGCCGATACTGCTCTGGCCACATTGCGCGAAGCGGACTATGTGGTCAGCAAACGGGAAGACAAGCCAACCAAATCGAAGCCTTCAGCACCATTTATAACATCAACTCTGCAGCAGGGTGCCAGCACGCGCCTCGGCTTTGGGGTTAAGAAAACCATGATGATGGCCCAGCGCCTGTATGAGGCTGGCTACATCACCTACATGCGTACTGACTCAACCAATTTGAGTGCCGACGCGGTGGGTGCCTGTCGCGACTTTATTCAGCAGCGCTTTGGGGCAAAATATTTGCCGGAGGAGCCGATTAGCTACAGCAGCAAGTCTGGTGCCCAGGATGCTCACGAAGCGATTCGCCCATCAAATGTTGATATTTCTCCCGGTGATCTGGGGGATATGGAAGTGGATGCTCGCCGGCTGTATCAGATGATCTGGCAGCAGTTTGTGGCCTGCCAGATGGCCCAGGCGGAGTTTACTGCTACTACCATTACTGTGGCTGCGGATGATTATGAGATGCAGTGCAAAGGTCGCGTAACGCGCTTTGATGGTTATCTCGCGGTTATGCCCGCCAGAGATGAAGATGATGAGCTGCCTGATCTACAGGCTGGTGATCCGATGAATATGCTGGCGCTGATTCCCCAGCAGCACTTTACCAAACCCACGGCGCGCTACTCTGAAGCGGCACTGGTTAAGGATCTGGAAAAGCGCGGTATTGGTCGCCCCTCTACCTATGCGTCGATTATCTCGACCATTCAGGATCGCGGCTATGTGCGGATTGAGAACAAGCGTCTCTACGCAGAGAAGATCGGTGATATTGTCACTGACCGGCTGTCAGAAAATTTTACCGACCTCATGGATTATGGCTTTACCGCAACCATGGAAGAACAGCTGGATGATATCGCCGAGGGCAAGCTCAACTGGAAGCAGTTGCTCAATCGTTTCTATGGGGACTTTAGCCAGAAGGTCGGCAGTGCCCAGAATGAAGAGGGCGGCATGCGCCCCAACAGTCCTTCGGCGACTGATATTGAATGCTCCAAATGCGGTCGTCCGATGATGATCAGAACCGCGGGCACCGGCGTGTTCCTCGGCTGTTCCGGCTATGCATTGCCGCCCAAAGAGCGCTGCAAGCACACGGTCAATCTGACTGCTGGCGACGAAGCCGTCAATATTGAAGAGGATGATGAAGCGGAATCCAAGCTGTTGCTGCACAAGCATCGCTGCAAGCTGTGCAACACCTCCATGGATAGCTACCTGCTGGATGAAACCCGCAAGCTACATGTCTGCGGTAATAACCCTGACTGTATTGGCCATGAAGTTGAGTTTGGCCAATATGTGATTAAGGGCTATGAAGGGCCAGTGATTGATTGTGATAAGTGCGGCAGTGAGATGCAGCTTAAAACCGGTCGCTTTGGCAAGTACTTCGGTTGTACCGGCGAGACAGCTCCAGATGAGCCCTGCAAAAATACCCGCAAGTTGCTGCGCAATGGCGAAGCTGCGCCCCCCAAGGTGGATCCAATTGCCATGCCCGAACTGCGCTGCCTCAAGGTGGAAGATCATTATGTGTTGCGGGACGGTGCCTCTGGTATTTTCCTGGCGGCCAGTCAGTTTCCCCGTCATCGCGAGACAAGGGCGCCTCTGGTTACAGAGCTGCTGCCTTACAAAGAGCAGATCGACAGCAAATATCAATTTTTGCTTACTGCACCCACCGAAGATCCGGATGGTTTACCGACTGTGGTGCGCTACAGCCGCAAGACCAAAGAGCAGTATGTGCGCAGCGAGAATGATGGCAAGCCGTCGGGCTGGAGTGCTTTTTACAGCAATGGTCGCTGGGCGGCTGCCGAAAAAGGCAGCAGCTAAGTCCTGTGGCACTCTCGGCTTATCTGTCAGCAACCAATCAAAAGCTACTGTTTGCGCGCCATTTGCTGGCACTGGCTGATACAGTAACAACATCGAACCAGAGTGGTTACAGAGACAGTCACCAGGCTGAGGCAATTGCTCAGTCGGTGGCGGTGCAGCTGTCCCAGGCCTGGCATTGGCATCTGCAGGATGTGGCCAGCAATTACAAATTAGCGGAGCCGGGGCTAGCGGTCAGCGCCGATAAACTGGTTGAACTGCTGGCGGCAGATGGCAAATGTCCGGCTGAGGCCACAGAGATGCAATATCTAGCGGCAGATACCGAATCTTGGGCAGCTGAGCTATTGCGCGCAAAGGCACAGGTGTACCAGCTACCGGTGATTCGCAAAGCTGAGATGGATGCAGACCGGTTGCCCATGATTGCCGTGGATGCCAGCGCTGCAGATGGCGCCAGATTGGTCGCCTGGAATATTGAGCGGGCTGCCTATTGGCTGAGCCAGCTGCAAGAACTGGTCACTCGTCAGCGGGATATGATGGTCGAGTTTTAAACTCTGTGGTCGATAACCGCCTGCCCTGATGCTAAGATTAAACAAAACCTGTGGAATAAAATAATGGCACTAACAGAATTTGAACTGGTGATGATGGAAGATGGTGAAGTTGCATTGCAGCGATCTGGCTCGGATGAGCCGCTGGTGCGCATTACCTTTTCTCCTGAGGTGCTGAACTATCTTGACGGCAAGCATGTTGAGGTAGCTAAAAGCATGATGGATGCCGGCATTCAAACTGTGTTTGATATCAATGAGGAGAGGGCACCGGACGCTGACAGTGGCGATGAAACCCGCCCGACATTGCACTAGATCCTCTATCTGGTTCTGTTTTTTTATTTTTCGGTATTTCAGCGTCTCTTATGGCTAATACAGATATTCTTAAAGCACTGGCGGCCCAGCGCAAAGTCAGCACGGCGCGCCAGCATTTGTTGCTCTGCACTGCAGGCAAATGTGCCTCGGAGGAGCAGGCCAATGAGTCCTGGGATTATTTAAAGCGACGGATTCGAGAGTTAAATTTGCTGGATGTGGATTCCGGAGTGTACAGATCCAAAGTTGACTGCCTGCGTATCTGCCGTCAGGGCCCGATTATGCTCAGCTACCCCGACGGCACCTGGTATTATGGTTGTACGCCAGAAGTAATTGAGACAATTCTCCAACAACATGTTGTCAACGGCACTCCAGTCGATGCCTACCGCTTTGCTACTACTAACCTGTTATAGTTTCAACATCGTTCGAAGATTTTTGGCAGTCTTGATCACCTGAATATTTTTGTTATATGTTTTTAATAAATAATAAAGGTGGATCGGTTATGGTCCGATTCCTCACCAGCGGCAAATTGTGATTTCGAGTTTGATCAATCGGGAAACCCTGTTGGCTTTGCTCTAACGGGAGGAGAGATGCCATTGGTGATCCAAGTTTCTCGGGGGCTGTCTATGATGCAGATGAGGGCGCTCACGTAGATGATGTACCTAACTATCTCGATGCCTTTCCTGATGCTGCTGATAAATCAGTTGATGCCGATTATTCTGACTTGGTTATGCAAGATTATCCTGGGAAAGGAACTATAGAGAATTAATTTCATGTGAAAGCCAGCTCACCTTCTGTGAGCTGGCTGCTACGAACAGGGCAACGCTACATAGCCACTCGTACTACTCCGACGGCCAAACCTTCAATGGCAAAATCCTGAGCCCTGAGATCGACCATAATCGGTGAGTAATCGCGGTTTTCCGGCAGCAGATGAATCTCATGTTTGCTGCGGGTACGTTTTAGGCGTTTAACTGTTACCTCGCCATCTACCCGGGCGACCACAATCTGTTGATTCTCTGCCGTGGGCTGCTGATGCACGGCCAGCAGGTCGCCATCCATAATGCCAACATCGACCATACTCTGACCCTGGACACGCAAAAAGTAATCCGCATGGGGGTGGAAGCTGCCCGAGGGCATTTCCTGATAGTCTTCAATATTCTGCTCT
>Ga0209716_1000772_pt1 | contig 27633 bp, 44 predicted proteins | sample COGITO_mtgs_1205_FD_184811 | JGI IMG/M metagenome (GOLD analysis project Ga0209716, IMG submission 184811) | Pelagic marine microbial communities from North Sea - COGITO_mtgs_120531 (SPAdes) (version 2) | ecosystem: Environmental > Aquatic > Marine > Epipelagic ...
CTGATGCTGATCGTGCAACAGCAGCAACAGACAAAGCGTATAGTGAAAACTTTGCTGACGGTAAGAAAAAAGGCAAAAGCAGACCAGGGCGTGTAAAACGTGCAGGTGCAAGTTGTAATGGTAGTGTAACAGCACTACGCAAACGTGCTAAGAACGCAAGTGGCGAAAAGGCTAAGATGTACCACTGGTGTGCCAATATGAAGTCAGGTAGAAAGAAAAAATGAAGATCAACGAGGTTACCGAAGAAGTTATACCAGTTAACAATACTGAACACGCTGTAGAACGTTTGAAAGTTGCTGCTGAACTTTGTAGTAAAATGGGCAACCAGCCTATTCTTTATAGAGCAATGCACGGAGGTGAATATCACGGCGGTGCTAAAAATAACCTAATACAAAAAATAACCAATCCTGCTAGAAAAGGTGTAATGGGGAATTTTAATCCTATACAAGTAGCAGTTCTTAAAGGTCTGAACATTGCTAGTCCAGCACAAGCAACTACAGTAGCACCTGCAAGCAACAGCAACTATTTTGGTACCAATCATATAATAATTCCAGGTGGTGATGTTAAAGCATACTGGAACCCAGACATAGACGACTTAGGTGGCTTCGAAGGATATGATCCACAATACGCAAAAGGTGCTGGACCAAGCGGCGGTACTATTAGTCGCAGAGACGAGCCAGAAGGTGAAGAATTAGAAAAAATACTAGGCGGTTATCAAAAAGGTATTCCTAGTTACAGCCAACACAAAGGCGAAGTTATATTAGATACAGAGTTTTATTATATGTTAAACTTAGAATCGTTTTTGAGTAAGTTTGGCGGTAAGAAAGTCAAAGAATTAATTACTATTGATAATAGGAAAAGTTTTGCTGCTATCAAACAAGATCTATTGGTAGATAAGTTTAAAACATATCGTGATGTTGGATGGTATCTAGCAAATCCTGCTACAAATATGATGAAGTGGATTGCAAGTAAAGAAAAAGAAAGACAGTAATAATGTTTAGCAAAGAGTGTAAAAAGCATTTAGAAGAACAAAACGAAACCGGCTTACAACATATGCGAGCTGCACTTTGGGCTGCACTACGTTTACAATTACTTGTACCAATGCTTATAATACATAGTATTGCTCCTCGATTCTTTACACACAAAGGATCACAAGTAATACAAGACATATTAGATGAAAGATACAGAAAGAAATAATGGACATAGAGTATTACGTTAAAAAGTACAAAGAACACGAACAACAAAGACTAAGTACTAATGAACGCAATGCTTTTTGGAGGCAATACAATGAAAATAAATGAACTATGTGAAACAACTGCTGCTGAAATGTCTGCAGGATCAGTTGCCTCTAGTATGGGCGGCGGAAACGGATTTGTTAATGGTGGACCAGGTACACTAACACGAACAGGCTCTATAAAGAAGTCTAAGAAAAAGAAGCCTAAGCGTAATAAAGCATAAATACTACATAATACGTATTGGAGTTCCTCAATGAGAGAAAAAGAATTTAAAGAAGGTTTAGGCGATTTAGCACATGCTGCCGAACGTGATCATGAAGTACAAATGGCTCGTGCTGAACTATACAAACTAGCAAAGTATGCTATCAAACTACACGACATGCTCAAAGGCATTAGTGAAGCTGAAGGCTTAGAAGGTTGGGTACAAAGTAAAATTACTAAATCAGCAGACATGATTGGCAGTGTTTATCATCACCTAGACTATCAAGAAAGTCCTATGGGCGAAGTAACTGAAGCTAAGGATACGCATTGTTCAGACAAATGCTGCGGTAGTGATGTAAAAGCAGAAGATTGCACATGTCCTCCGACTTGTAAGCATTGTAACTGTAATGCTGTTGCAGAAGGCAAGTACAAGAATGATGCACAGCGCAAAGCTATACATGCTAATAAAAAGAAAACCGAAACCTACAAAGAATCACTAAAAGGCAAATTAAACGCTAAACTAGGAAAGTAATATTATGTATAAGCCAGTAAACGCAGAAGATATTTTTAGTGCAACAGACGGTAATCGTGAAAAGACTGTAATGCAGACAAATTCGATGGCATCACCACTAGTAAATTCACAAACTCCACCAGTAACACAAAATGGAAATGCAAGCGAAGCTGAAAAGATTAGAGCAATGGGCGACAGACTTGCAAAGATTTGGGAAGACTAATGGACTTTAACGCACTACAACATAAACTATTTGCACTAGATCCAAGTGATCCTAGAGAAGATTTACGCAAACTAGCTGAGTCAGCTGGTGGTATGCCGCAAGAAAGTGCGCCAATTACTGAATCTTTAGTGCAAGAAAGTGTAGAAGTGCAAGAAGGTACAATGCCAGTTGAAGGCGATTATAGTCTAAGCGACTTTGCTGCACTTGCAGGCGTTACATTAACTGAAGCACAAAAGACTGGTAGTGCAGGACAACTCAAAGGCAAAGACGCTATTAAGAAACAGCCTGCAGGTACTACTAAAAATCCAAGTCGTGACAAACTAGTAGGCGAAAATGATCTAGACGAAATTAGTGCAAGAAATGCACTTAAAAGAGGCTGGGACAATCATAATACCTTGGGTGCGGTTGGTATTGAAAATCCGTTGAAAAAACTAATACAACCAAATGCATCCAAGCCACAAAAAAGTAATCAGAAGTCTAAAAAACCTAAACCAGGAGATTGGAAGAGCTTTCTTCAGCAACATACTTCTTCGCTACAAAAGATTGCTGCTGATCCTATGAAGCGTAAGCAATTTGATCAGTTCATGTCTAAAATGTCAGAGGATACTAACGAACAAGAAATTGACGAAATATTGCCAGCTCTTGGTGCAATGGCAGTTAGAGCCGTTGGTGGTGCTGTAGCAAATAAAGCTGTTGACAAACTTACTGCGTCTAAAAAGAAAAAGAAAAAACCTATTAAGTCTAAGATCGATCCTACAACAGAATCAATTAAAGAAATGCTTTATCGCAAATTAAACAATAAGAAGTAAATGGAAGACAGTGCTGAGGACTTTGTTTGGCACAATATTGATCCAGAACACATTTGGGTTATGGACAAACTAATACTTGCTCGTAAATTAAAATATAATAGTGGCCCGGTCGGACTTGATGTTCCGCATCCGGGCTTTTATATTGTACGTCCTTGTGTTAACATGTTAGGACTAGGACTAGGCGCTCAAAAAGTTTGGATCGAAAAAGAAACAATGCATCTTCCAATAGGACACTTTTGGTGCGAGTTTTTCGAAGGCGATCATTACAGCATAGATTATTTTGAAGGTAAGCAAATGCTGTGTGTACAAGGACACAAGCCTGAAGATACATTTACAAAGTGGACTGATTGGCACAGAGATGACAAGAAATTTACGTTTCCTGCATTACTAAATGAATTAGTTGAACATCATCCTTGGATGAACTGCGAGTTTATAAGCGACAAACTCATCGAAGTACACCTAAGACGCAACGAAGACTTCGACGGCAACATTAATCATTTCATCCCAGTCTGGGAAGGGCAAGGTATTACTCCGCCCAAGGGATACACTTATCGTGAATACCCAGACGTCCACGGCAGAATCGGCGCTTTTGTAAAATAACGCTTGACTTTTGTCTAAATATATCGTATAATTAACTTAACAATATAACTCAACAAGGAGATTACTATGAGTGACCGTACCTATGGTGCAGAAGAAAAAGCTAAACTTGAGCGGCTTGTACAAGAAGGCGTAACTGTATTACAAGAAATTGAAGACCTACAAGGCGGTCTTAAAGACACTGTTAAAGCTGTGGCAGAAGAACTTGACATTAAACCAGCACTAATTAATAAAGCAATTAAGATTGCACAGAAACGTGACTGGGATAAGCATGCTGATGCATTTGATGATCTCGAAACACTTGTTGCAACTGTAGGTGTTGACAAATAGTGAATAAAATTAAAGAGTTTTGGATGCAGAGTTATTACACTGACAGGACTGCATTCTTTTATGAAATCTTAAGTTTTGTATTCACTGTAGCAGCTAGTTTAACTTTAGCTATGACTGCTTACGAACCTAACATGACTATAGTATATCCAGGATTTTTCATTGGATCTATCTTTGGAGTGTTAGGATATATTAGACGAGGCCTTGCTTGGCCGATGATGTTAACTGCATATTTTTGTGTAGTAAATGTATTCGGATTTGGCGTAGCAATGCTTTGGTGGTAATATATACTTTACAGAGTCGCTCACTTTACGAGCAGGTATACGGTTAGTTGGCCACAAGCAACAAGGAGATTGAATGAGCTACGTAGACGCAATGTTTGACCGCGATAGTGATATTATCAAAGCAGTTGAACGCAAAGACGGGAAGAGAACTTTCCGCGAATACCCTGTAAAATATACATTCTATTATAAAGATCAGCGAGGCAAGTACAAAAGTGTGTACGGTGATCCTCTAAGTCGTATTGTGTGTAAGAATACAAAAGACTTCCGTAAAGAAGTTGCTATCAACAGAGACAAAGAACTGTTTGAAAGTGATATCAATCCTATCTTTCAGTGTTTGAGTGAACATTATCTTAATCAAGATGCTCCTAAACTAAACATTGCTTTTTTCGATATTGAGACTGACTTTGATCCGGAACGAGGCTTTGCTGATCCAAGTGATCCGTTTATGCCTATTACTTCAATCTCAGTCTATTTGCAATGGTTAGAGACTATGGTATGTCTTGCTGTTCCACCTAAAACACTTACAATGGAGCAAGCTGAAAAAGAACTAGAAGGTATTGACAATGTGATGCTGTTTGAGAAAGAAGCAGATATGATCGACACCTTCTTAACACTTATTGAAGACAGTGATATTTTAAGTGGCTGGAACAGTGAAGGATACGATATTCCGTATACTGTTAATAGAACTGCCCGTGTACTAAGCAAAGATGACACACGTAGATTCTGCTTGTGGGGACAATTGCCCAAGAAGCGCACTTACGAAAAGTTTGGCAAGGAAAGCGAAACATTTGACTTAGTCGGGCGTGTACATTTGGATAGTTTGAACTTGTATCGCAAGTACACTTACGAAGAACGTCACACATATCGACTGGATGCTATTGGCGAAATTGAAGTAGGCGAAAACAAAGTTCCATATGAAGGAACACTTGATGCATTATACAACAATGACTTCCGTAAGTTTATTGAATATAACATTCAAGATACTGCACTACTTGACAAGTTGGACAAGAAACTACGCTTTATTGATCTAAGTAATGAACTTGCACACGCTAACACAGTGCTTCTACAAACAACAATGGGCGCTGTTGCTGTTACAGAGCAAGCAATTGTTAATGAAGCATGGCACAGGGGCTTACAGGTGCCCAATAGAGCAAAGCGCGACGAAGAAAACACACAAGCAGCAGGCGCTTATGTTGCGTTTCCTAAGAAGGGCTTGCATAAGTGGATAGCGTCAATGGACTTAAACAGTCTATATCCAAGTGTGATTCGTGCGTTGAATATGGCACCAGAAACTGTTGTAGGACAGATCCGGCCTGAGATTTCAGATGCTCGTGTGCATGAAGACATGACACTAAAGAAGAAATCCTTTGCAGGTAGTTGGGAAGGGCGTTTTAGTACAGAAGAATATGAAGCTGTTATGGAACAGCGTAAAGACATTGTACTAACAATCGACTGGGAGGATGGCGGCAGTGATGTACTCAGTGGTGCAGAGGTTTATCAATTAATCTTTGACAACAATCAACCGTGGATGCTTAGTGCTAACGGTACTATCTTTACTACAGAGTTCGAAGGTGTTATTCCAGGTATCCTAAAGCGTTGGTACAGTGAACGTAAAGAATTACAAGCACATCTTAAGAAAGCAAAAGACGCAGGTAATGCTGTTGAAACTGAATATTGGGATAAGCGACAGTTAGTTAAGAAGATTAACTTGAACAGTTTGTATGGTGCTATTCTTAATCCTGGTTGTAGATTCTTTGACAAACGTATTGGACAGTCTACTACACTAACAGGACGTACAATTGTTAAGCATATGAGTGCCGAAGCAAATAAAGTTATTACAGGTACATATGACCATACTGGTGATGCCGTTATATATGGTGATACTGACTCTGTTTACTTTAGTGCTTGGCCAATTTTAAAAGATGATGTTGAATCTGGCAAGGTTCCGTGGGATACAGAAAAGGCTATTTCGTTATATGACCAAGTAAGTGAAGCAGTAGACAGTACGTTCGTTGATATGATGGGCAAAGCGTTTCATTGTCCAAAGAGTCGTAGTGACGTTATTGCAGCAGGTAGAGAGATTGTTGCACAAAGTGGCTTGTATATTACTAAGAAACGTTATGCGGCACTAGTTGTAGACAACGAAGGCTTTAGAACAGATGTCGATGGCAAGCCTGGTAAGGTAAAGGCAATGGGCTTGGACTTGAGACGTTCGGATACTCCTGTGTTTATGCAAGAGTTTTTAAGTGAACTATTGCTAATGGTGCTTACTGACAAGCCGAGAGAAGATGTACTTGAACGCATTACAGTGTTCCGTAAAGAGTTTAGTGCAAGACCTGGCTGGGAGAAAGGATCTCCTAAACGTGCAAACAAAGTTGGACACTATCGTCGACTAGAAGAGAAGCAAGGCAAAGCAAATATGCCTGGACACGTAAGAGCAAGCATCAACTGGAATACACTCAAGCGTATGAACGGTGACAAATACAGTGAAGAAATTGTAGATGGTATGAAAGTTATTGTTTGCAAACTAAAACAGAATCCGTTAGGATACACAAGTGTTGCGTATCCAACAGATCAAATGAGACTGCCAGAGTGGTTCAAAGAACTTCCGTTTGATGATTCAGCAATGGCAGAAACTATTATCGATAACAAACTTGACAACTTGATTGGTGTATTGAACTATCCACTAGAGGATACTAAGTCGCACACAACATTTTCAAGTTTGTTTGACTTTGGAGATTAAGATGTATGAAAGTAGATATTAATGTTGAGTTTGACACTGACAAACCACAAGACCTAGAATTAATTGAAGATGTATTGTATTACATTCAAGACATCAAAGAAATTTTAGAAACAAAACAACAAAACCTAAATAAACATACTAGCCCCAAAAATAGTAACAATAGGAGTAAGTAATTATGTTTGTCAAAGTAACAGAGATAGAACACTATACTGATACACTTTTTAGATTTCGTACAGAACGCCCTAACACGTTTAGGTTTACCGCAGGCGAATTTACAATGATTGGAATGGGCGACAACGATATCATGAGAGCTTATAGTATTACTAGCGGACCGTACGACGATTACTTAGAATTTTATTCTATTAAAGTACCTGATGGACCATTAACAAGTAGACTACAGCATATAAAAGTAGGTGACACCATTGAAGTAGGCGATAAATCTACTGGCACACTTACGCTTGCTAATTTAGAACTAAGTGGCAATCTTTGGTTATTAGCTACAGGTACAGGTATTGCTCCATTTATCAGTTTGTTACGCGATCCAGATTTGTATGATGCATTTGATAGAGTACATGTAGTATGGAGTGTACGCCAGCAAGCAGAACTACTGTCTTATCATAGTTTTTTGCAAGAGCTAGACATTGACTATACACCCACAGTGACACAAGATATAGAATGGACAGGTTGTAAAGAACGAATAACTAAGATGATATCAGGCGGCAGCATACTAACAGGCTCGATACCTAAAAATGATAAAGTTATGATATGCGGAAGTATGCCTTTTAATAATGATGTAAAAGATTTACTCTCTCAAAATGGATGGCAGGAAGGTACTCGAAAACAAGCAGGAACATTTGTACAAGAAAAGGCATTTGTATCATGAGAGTAGGCTTCACCGCATCGACATTTGATTTACTTCACGCAGGACATGTACAAATGTTGCGTGAAGCTAAAGAACAGTGCGATTATTTAATTTGTGCTTTACAGATGGATCCTAGCGTTGATCGTGCTGAAAAAAACGCTCCTATACAAACTGTTGTAGAGCGTTACACACAACTCAAAGCAGTCAAGTATGTTGATGAGATTATCCCCTATGGTACAGAAAAAGATCTAGAAGATATCTTGACAATGTACAATATTCATGTTAGAATATTAGGAGAGGAGTATCGTGACAAAGACTTTACAGGTAAGGATATTTGTAGACGTCGCGATATAGACTTACATTTTAACAAGCGTGACCACAGATTTAGTTCAAGTGATTTGCGCAAGCGAGTAGCAGAAAGAGAAATTGATGTATAGAGCTAGCAGTATATTAATAGGATTTGGGGTTGGATTATTTACAGCAGGATTGATAATGATGATTGCAATAATATTTCAACCTGATCACCCTTATGACGATTGTATGTTAAAATATACACAGCCTGAAGATATTATTGAATGTGTTTGGTTGTTGGAGAATTCGTGATGTGGACACTTTGGATTGTTAGCACAGTAATTGGCAGTGCAGAACCTAAGGTAACTCATTATGCAGAGTTTGAGACTGCTATGAGTTGTCATATTGAACAAGCTGTACTAGAAACAATGTTTGAAAATAATGAGGTTGCATATTGCGATTATGAATAAATTTATATTTGATGTAGACGGTACACTAACACCTAGCAGAGGTATTATTGATTTAAAATTTAAAGCATTCTTTAATTCTTTTTGTTTAATGAATGACGTTTATCTAGTTACAGGCAGTGACAAAGCAAAGACGGTTGAACAGATTAGTGAGCCAACCTACAACTTATGTAAACGTGTTTATCAATGCAACGGAAATGACGTTTGGAAAGGCGCAACACACGTTCATACAAACGATTGGACATTACCAGAGTTTGCTGAATACTTTTTAAATGGTTGTTTGTACGAAAGTAGATTTAACTTGCGCACAGGTACTCATATTGAGAAGCGCCCCGGTATGGTAAACTTTAGTGTAGTAGGACGTGGTGCTGATGCAGAACAACGTCAAGAGTATGTAGCATACGACACATCTACAAACGAACGTAATACAATTGCAACAGCATTTAATACAATGTTTCCTGACTTAGAAGCAAAAGTCGGTGGCGAAACAGGTATTGATATTAGCCCTAAAGGTTTTGATAAGAGTCAAATTATAAAAGACTTTGACAAAGAAGATACTACTTGGTTCTTTGGTGACGCTATCTATGAAGGCGGTAATGATCTTCCTATAGCAAATGTAGTAAAACATTTTAGAAAAGTAGACGGCTGGAAACAGACTATGGAATACCTGCAGATATTTCAAGAACAAGGTATAGCAGCATGAATATTCTATTAACGGGTCATAAAGGCTTTATTGGAACAGCGTTATTTAAACGTCTTATTAACAGAGGGCACAATGTATTTGGCGTTGACGTAAAGAATGGTCCTCAGTTTGATTTAGTTACGTATGATAGATGGCAAGACGACATTGATCTTGTTATTCACCTAGCAGGCAAAAGTGGTGTACGTGAAAGTTTTACAGACCCTGCAGGATATTGGAACAACAACGTAGAAGCAACCCGTAGACTATTCGAACGCTATGAAGGTACACGTATACTGTATGCGAGCAGTTCGAGTGCTTACGAGCCCGATTTGAACCCTTATGCAGCTAGTAAGTTCATCATGGAAGAACTTGCAGAACGCTACGGTACAGATCATGTGGGTATGCGTTTTCATACAGTGTATAGCGATAGTTGTCCTAGAGAAAATATGTTCTTTAACAAGTTACGCAACGGCACACTAGAATACGTAACTAACCACTATAGAGATTTTATTCATCTAGAAGATGTACTAGATGCAATTGAAATATTAATAAAGGCTACACACGTTAAAGGTGTAGTTGATATTGGCACGGGGAATCCTGTTAGGATCCAAGACTTGGCTCCGGACTTACCGGTGCGTCTAAATACCCCAGGAGAGAGAAGTTGGACATGTGCTAACACAGAAAAAATGAAGGCACTGGGCTTTAAACCTAAATACACGGTAGAAAAGTTCTTGACAAATGAAGACAAAGGCAATATAATAAACATATTCAATGGAGAAACAGTATGAAAGATATTTTACAAGACGTAGTTGCACACACACATGCACTAGGATTTTTGCCACTAGTTAAAGTTACATCAGAAGATGGAACAACTAGTGTAGACTCAATGGCAGAAGATCGCAGTGTTATTTTGAGTGCAATCACGCACACAGCAGTTAACGAGTTTGTAGGCACATTTGGTATGCCTAACCTAGACAAACTAGCATTGCATTTGAAAAATCCAGAATATAAAACTGATGCAAAAATTGACGTAATTACCGCAGAACGTAACGGCGAAACTATGCCTACGCACATTCACTTTGAAAATGCAGCTGGCGACTTCCAAAACGACTATCGCTTTATGAATAAAGCAATTATTGAAGAGAAGTTGAAAACTGTTAAGTTTAAAGGTGCGCAGTGGAATGTTACATTTCAACCTAGTATGGCAAGTATTGCACGTATGAAATTAATGAGTGCGGCACACAATGAAGAACCTACATTTAATGTTACTACTAAAGCAACTGCTGGTGTTAGTGACTTAGTGTTTAGCTTTGGTGATGCAAGCACACACGCAGGTGAATTTGTATTTCAAAATGCAGTAGAAGGTACACTACAACACACTTGGAGTTGGCCTGTAGCGCAAGTACAGAGTGTGTTGAATTTAGACGGTGATGTTACTATGAGCATTTCAGATCAAGGTGCTATGATGATTAGTGTAGACAGCGGCATGGCCAAATACGATTATATTCTCCCAGCGCAGAGCAAGTAATATGGATGGATCGGCGGAGATCATGAATACAAATCTAACAGCACAACAAAGCGACTATGCACTGTTTTTGCCAGCGACATCTGGTTTTTACTCTGCCTTTATCGGGTATCAAAGAAATCGATACCCGTATATCGAACCTTCTAGACTGCCTAAAAACTTTACAAACGATGTAGAAAGTATTAATTACTTAGATCCTAAAAGTCCACTATTGTATTATAAATGGTGTTTATACTCCGCAGGACATGCTAATCTCGATTTAAACAAGCAAGATGACCGAGAAGATATGTTCCGTAAACGTCCACGCAATGGTGATAGTTGGGTATTAGGCGACTCGGGTGGATTCCAGATTGGTAAAGGCAAATGGCCCGCTGATTGGAAAGACCCTAACTGTCCTGCTGCTATGAAAAAACGCAAACAAGTGTTAACTTGGATGGACAGTTTAATGGATTACGGCATGTGCTTGGATATTCCGGCATGGGTTGCTCGATCACCAGAAGGACAAAAAGCTACAGGCATTAGCACATACGAAGAAGCATGCAAGGCTACTGAAATTAATAATGAATACTTTATTCAGAATAGAAATGGCAATTGTAAATTCTTAAACGTACTGCAAGGTGAGAATCATGCGGATGCCGACGATTGGTACAATCGTATGAAGAAATTCTGTGATCCAAAAGTATATCCAGACAATCACTTCAATGGTTGGGGAATGGGTGGACAGAACATGTGTGACGTACACTTGGTTCTTAAACGTCTAGTTGCATTACGCTTCGATGGATTGCTAGAAGAAGGTTTACATGATTGGATGCACTTCTTGGGTACAAGCAAGCTAGAGTGGGCGTTGGTTCTAACAGATATTCAACGTGCTGTACGCAAGTATCACAATCCTAAATTTACTATTAGCTTTGATTGTGCTAGTCCGTTTCTTGCAACTGCAAACGGTCAGGTCTACACCGAACTTGAAATAGAAGACAGAGGCAAGTGGTCATATCGGATGGCAGCAGCATTAGATGACAAGAAATATGCACAAGATACTAGATTGTTTAGAGATGCAGTGATACAAGACGGTCATCATAAAAACTTTTCTAATAGTCCAGTTATGAATGATGTATTAACTAAAGATGTATGCATTTATGCGCCGGGCGATTTAAATAGAATTGGCAAGGAAGGTAGAACTTCTTGGGATAGTTTTAGTTATGCAATTCTAATGGCACACAATGTATGGATGCATTTAAACGCTGTACAAGAAGCAAATCGTCAATATGACGAAGGCAAAGTTCCTGCAATGCTAGTGAATGAAAAATTTGATCAACTCTACAGTAGAGATGTTATCAATGCCGTATTTGCTGCTGATACTAGAGAAGAAGCAAATAAAATAATTGAAGATCACAGTAGATTGTGGATGCAAATTCCAGGTACACGTGGTGCAGTAGGTAAGAAAACAGTTAATGCTAGTACACACTTTAATGCTCTGTTTGATATATCAGAACCAGAAGTGATAGAAGACGAAGAAATTTTGGACGAAACTAAGTTGGAGAATTTGGATGAGCAACTTTGATAAAACTAAAGATAAACTCTTAGCACATTATGACGAACTAAAGCGTAAGCATAGAGAACTTGACAACGAGATAGAATCAATGTATAATAATTCATATGTTACCGAAGAAATTCGACGTATGAAAACTATGAAACTTTATCTCAAAGATGAAATGCATCGTATTAACGCATACTTGGTACAAAAAGGTTTAGAATGAAACAAGATCCTACTATCAATGAACTTAGAAAAATATTTAGAGATGCAGGTCTCGAATACTATGTTAAAAAACAAAAAGGCAGTATTGTAAAAGTTCACTTTATGGTTAAGGAAGAAGAATGAAAAGTCTTATAGTAGGCATGGGTATTGGCGAACTGTACAAATCAGTTCTAACACAGCTAGACTTTGACGTTGTTACTGTGGATCCAGTTAAAAATGCTGACTTTAAAAATATTGTTGATGCGCTAGAAGTACATCAACATTTTGATACAGTTAATATTTGTACTCCAAACTTTACACACGAAGCATTAACTTCGGTACTTGCACCACACAGTGATATTATCTTTGTAGAAAAGCCTGGCTTTAAGAATTCCACCGAATGGGAGTTTGTACACAATCAGTTTCCCGACACACGTATTATGATGGTGAAGAATAATATGTGGAGAGACAACATCTCCGAAATGCAAATGCTTGCCGCAGACAGTATACAAATTGACATCAAATGGATTAGAAAAAATTGCATTCCTAATCCAGGTAGTTGGTTTACAAACAAAGAGTTAGCATATGGTGGAGTAAGTAGAGATTTGGTTCCGCATTTGCTAAGTTTATATATTGCTATGAATCCTCTTTGGGAAGATACATCAGCTGATGTTAGTAATAGTCAGCAGAATTGGGAATTATCTAAAATTGAAAGTACTGAGTATGGAGTTGTAGATTACAATGGCACATACAATGTTGATGACTATTCTCATCTAAGATATGAAAACAAATGGCATATTCAAGCAAATTGGAGAGACTTGACTAAAGAGGAAAGTTGTGTTACATTTACTAAACGTAATGAACTATCGAAAACTATTGACTTAGGATGGTGTCCAGAAGATGCTTATCTAAATATGATAAAAACAGCGGTTGCAAACAAAGACAACGATATCTTTTGGCAAGATCAATTTAAACAAGATTTTTGGATTCACAAACAGATTGAAACATTATGAAAGTTAGACTATTACACACCGACGGCAACGGCAGTTTTAAAGAAGTAAGTTGGGACAAACCTGATATATCAGATACTGACATCGAAGTCAAGGCACTAAAAACTGGTGTGTGCCGTAGCGATTTAGAAATGATGATAGGTAACTTTGGTCCTTTGCCTTTGCAAATGCAAGGACATGAAGGCTTGGGTGTTGTTACAAAAGTAGGTGATCTAATTGACAATGCAAAAGTAGGCGACTATGTAGCCACTAGAGGCGAGCCTGCATATGCAGATTATTATAACTGTAGACACAACGAATATGTAGTTGTGCCTAGCGATGATGCCAAGTATATTCTCGAACCTGTTGCATGTGGTATTAATGTAGTAATGCAACCCTTTGAAGCAATTAAAAATCGTAGTGGTGCAGATAAAAGATGTCTTATTTTAGGTAGTGGATTTCTTGCACAAGTTGCATACAAAAGTTTAGAACTACTTGATCTTGAGTTTGAAACTGTTGATGTTGTAGGGAACTACAATCGAGAGCTGTGGGGCGACACTTTACAAAGTGAGCCAGTCGGAAGTTACGATGTTGTTGTAGATTTAAGTTCAAGAATCGACGTGTTGGATGCTATTGAATACACCAACGAAGCATTGCTAGTATTAGGAGTGCAAAAACAATTAACAAGCGACTATGGCAACTTACTTTGGAAAGCGTGTACTATTGTTTTTCCTAGTCCGAGAGCAGAATGTTTTATTGATGCAATGGTGTGTGCTGAAAAATGGATCACTAACAACTCATTAGTTGTTGACAACTTCTGGACTAGAGCGTATAATAGAAGTATGGAATGGCAACAAGCATTTAATGATGGACTAAATCGTCCTAATGGCTACAGTAGAGGTTATATCAAATGGGACTAAACACTGAAGAACGACAAGACGTAGTATATTTTACTGGTATTGAAGTTGAACAGACTGCAATGTATGGGCAAGAAACTTTGTTTGTTGTAGGTGTACAGCCTGCAGAAGAAATTAAAAAACGTGCTGATGCTCGCGGCATTAAACACTTGTACTTTGGAACTAGTCAAAGCTTTACTCCTGGGTTAAATCTTCCAGAAGATGCAGATGACTGGGAAGCATGGGAGGCAATGATTATGCCTCTACTAAAGGAAGGCTACTGGTGTACGCTAGACTTTGATGCAGTATATTCAAATGGTGTATTAGAGTCAGGGTACGATGAATACAATAACTTTATTAGTATGATTAGTGTCAAGTTGCCACATCTAAAACTATTTAATTATAATGCCACTGTTAAACTAGATGACACTACATGGGGCGACACTAATAGCGGTGTATGGTGTCATAGTTTGCATAATCTAATGGATCGTAAAGTTTATACAGACTGGAACGATTATGGACTTGACACAGTTATTGATTGAAAGTATACTAGTACTATGCAAGAACACTATCATGAGTATATTTTACGCAGAACAAGAGAAGAAAGAACTATGACAGAAGCAAGTAGAAGTATTTGGGTTACATTCCGCAAAGAAGGTGTACATATGTACCCTGGTGCTGACACTGACCCTAAACTAGCAACCGGCGATTGGGATGATGTATCATTCCTTGGTATTCCACATCGTCATATTTTCCACTTTAAAGTTCGCATCGAAGTGTTTCACAACGATCGCGATATCGAATTCATTCAGTTTAAACGCTGGATGGAAAGATTGTATGCTGAAGTAGATAGCTCTACAGCAGTACTACAACTAGATCACAAGAGCTGCGAAATGATCGCAGATGACTTGTACAAAGAAATCTCTACAAAATATCCAGGCCGCTTTGTAGAGATTGATGTTGCCGAAGATGGCGAAAATGGCTGTTCTATTTTTTACCCCAAGTCATAACAAGAGGAATATATTATGACAATTGCTAACCCAGCAGTGAATAAAGTGTTTAACGATCTCGATCAATATCGTGATTATTGTCGTTTCGAAGGTAAAGTGTTTGACGAACGAGCACTTTATAAGAAAGAAGATCCTAATTGGATTGCTTATCAAAAGTATCAAGGATGGTTGCGAGCAAAAGCACGTAACGGTGGAAAAGACTTCGTTCAACGTGATCGCCGTCCTAACCCACGTTTTAATAACAACCAAGGATAATAACTATGACTATTCATATTGTAGACATCGAAGCAGTAGACACACGTTATACTAAGCAATGGAAAGAACATCTTCCAGCGCAACTTCGGCGTGCTACTAATGAAGATGTAAAAGTTATTAGCGGTGGGGAAACGCCTCAGGCAACTACGCCTGGGGCTTTCCTTAACTTCGGTGGTACTAATGTTTATAAGAGTAAACAACTAGAAACTATCGGTGAAATGTTTTGTAAAGGTGAAGTAGAAGATGGAGATTATTTCCTATATACGGATGCGTGGAACCCAACTGTTATACAGTTGCGCTACATGGCTGAACTCCTTGGGGTCGACATTAGACTCGGCGGTCTTTGGCATGCTGGTAGTTATGATCCTCATGATTTCCTTGGTAGGCTAATTGGCGATAAGCCTTGGGTAAGACATGCAGAAATGTCAATGTATGAATGTTATGATGATAACTTTTATGCTACTGACTTTCATATTGACTTGTTTACAGACACTATGATGGACAATTATGATGTTGACATGGACAAAGCAATTAAAGTAGGTTGGCCTATGGAGTATCTAAAGGATAGCTTAGTACAATATAAAGGTATGGAGAAGCGAGACTTGATCTTGTTTCCGCATCGTGTTGCTCCTGAGAAGCAAGTTGAAATCTTTAGAGATCTTAAAGAGCGTTTGCCGCAATATGAATTTGTTGTTTGTCAAGAACAAGAACTTACAAAGAACGAATATCACAACTTGCTAAGTGAAGCAAAGATTGTATTCTCAGCTAACCTACAAGAAACACTTGGTATTAGTTGGTACGAAGGTGCATTAGTTGATGCTATTCCCATGGTGCCTGATAGACTAAGCTACAGCGAAATGGCACTACCTGAGTTTAAGTATCCAAGTGCGTGGACTGAAGACTATGATGCTTACTTGCACAACAGAGATAAAGTAATTGCACAAATTGTAAACTACATGGAAAATTATGATGATTTACAAGTGTCTTTAGAAAAGCAACGTACTAAACTAAACAAAGAATTTTTTAGCGGAGCAGCATTGTATGACGCAATCAAAGGATGACAATGAATATACAATCGATTTGTCTAATATGAACGGAACTACGGATACCATTACTATCACTGGCACAAATGATATGGATAACCCTTGGGTATCTGTAGGAGATATAACAACATCAACTATTGATATTGATAGTATAATAAGCAGCAATGATAATATTACGTTTGATTGGGATAATATTAATATTACACCTACACTATGGCAAGACACTTTGCCTGATGTAGACACTGTTAATAAAATGTGTAAAGAATATCCAGCACTTGCAAAAGCATACGAAAACTTTCAAACTGTATATAAGCTAGTTGAACAAGATTACAAAGGCAAACAAGAGGACAACGACCTATGAGCATGAATCATGACGCAAAGCCTAAAGACGAAGAACTCGAGCGCATGAAGGCAGAGTTTCTTGCTAAGGGCGGAGAGGTTACTAAAGGTAAAACCAAAGCTATGCCCAGTGAACTTGGTATTAGTAACAATCAATGGAACAACAAACTTACTAAAGCAGAAAAAGATGCAAAGGCAGGCAAATGATTAAAAAACATTACTACAGCTGGCAAGACGTTGAGAACGCTTGCACTAACATTGCACTACAAATGTACAAAGATGCATGGCGTCCTGATTACATTGTAGGTATTACACGGGGCGGCAACATTCCTGCTACTATTTTATCTAATATGTTAGGTGTACGTTGTGAGGCATTGAAAGTAAGTTTGCGGGACGATGAGCAAGGTCCTGAAAGTAACTTTTGGATGGCAGAAGATGCATTTGGTTATATTCCTCTAGAAGAACAAGAAACTTGTCGCTGGGATAATAAAATACGCAAAAACATTCTTATTGTAGATGACATCAACGATACTGGTGCTACGTTTAACTGGATTAAACAGGACTGGATGAGCAGTTGTTTACCTAATGAAGACAACGCTTGGAATAGTGTTTGGAACGGCGACATAGCAAATGTAAGATTTGCAACTATTACAGAAAATTTAAGTAGCAACTTCGGCAATGTACGATACAGTGTACACGAAGTTAACAAAGCAGAAGAAGATGTTTGGCTAATTTACCCTTGGGAAAATGTAGGCGAATATTAAATCATATAAAAGGAAAGGAAATGATTTTGAAAGAACAGTTAGTAAAAGCAGCACGTATGCATGCCGAAGGTGAACTCGAAAGAGCAAAGACTAACATTATGGTGTATATGAATCAAAGTGTAGGTATTGGTGAACACAGCGACATTGTAGAAGCTATTCAGGAAGAACTTGACAAGATGGCAAGTGCAACTGATCGTATTGAAATGTTAGAAAAATATTTTTCATAATATACTTGACAAAAGCCTAAATATATGGTATACTTATAATATGAGTGTACCATATTTTATGACATCCTCGTCAATAACTCGGAGAAATAAATGACAAAAAAACTATACGAAAAAATTACCGAACAACTGCAAGCAGACGGCAAAAGATATTGGGCTGGCGATAACATCTCAGACTATGTTGATACCGAAACAAAATATCTTCTCATTGACGAAGCATCAGAAGCATTTGAAACTGTACTTGACACACTGCTGATTGATCGACACAATGATCCTAACTCAAAAGGTACAGCACGTCGACTGGCTAAAATGTACTTTAATGAGATTATGGCAGGACGTTACGACTATCGTCCAGATGCAACTGCATTTCCTAATGATAGTGCCGATCGCTATGAAGGTATGCTTGTGGTACGCTCAGAGCTAAAGAGCATGTGTTCGCATCATCACCAGCCAGTCACAGGCGTAGCATATATTGGTATTATTGCAGCAGAAAAACTTATTGGTCTTAGCAAGTATACACGTATTGCACAGTGGTGCGCTCGACGTGGCACACTTCAAGAAGAACTTGCAAATGATATTGCACGTGAAATTAAAGCAGCAACTGGTGCAGAACATCTAGGTGTTTACATTCAAGCAACACACGGGTGTTGTGAGAATCGTGGCATTATGGCAGCTAGCAGTCTTACACAAACTACTGTACTACGTGGTGCATTTAAAGATGATGTAGGCACAAAGAAAGAGTTCTTTGACAACATCAAACTACAACAGGAGTTTAGCTGCTAATGGAGGCACCAGTATTTGAAAAAGGTTATCCGTCGTATGAAGCAGTTAACAGAAAGCCAGCAATGAAACTAAGATATAGTGAAGCATTTTATAGCGTACAAGGCGAAGGCAAGTTTGTAGGAGTACCTAGTGTATTCCTACGCACATTCGGTTGTAACTTCCGTTGCATGAACTTTGGTACAGATGAAAAACGTAATCGTACAGAGTTACACGCAGATGGTATTAGATATAATGCAGAAGTAAAAGATTTAATTGATGCAAAGGTACACGAAACAACCGAAAAATTTGAAGACTTGCCTATTATACACACAGGCTGCGATACATACGCAAGTATCTATCCCGAGTTTAAACATTTTAATAGACAAGCAACAGTTGAAGAAGTAGTTGAGCATCTGTTATCACTCACACCTAACGGTAAGTGGGTACAAGAAAATGGACAGGATGTACATCTTATCCTCACAGGCGGAGAGCCGTTGTTAGCGTGGCAACGACTTTACGTAGAACTATTCGAACATCCACGCATGAGAGACTTAAAAAATGTTACATTTGAAACAAACACTACACAACCTTTACACAACGATTTCTATAACTATCTTAACACTCAAGACAGATTTACAGTCACTTGGAGTTGTTCCCCAAAACTTAGCGTTAGCGGAGAACCTTGGGAAACTGCTATATTGCCTGATGTTGCTCGCGAGTATAGCCTTGTTGACGGTAGCGACATGTATCTCAAGTTTGTTGTCGCTACTCAAGGTGACTTTGATGAAGTCGAAAGAGCTGTGGAGGCTTATAGAAATGCCGGGGTACAATGTCCGGTATACCTTATGCCGCTGGGCGGACGCAGTGAAGAATACGCCCTTAATGTTAAAGACGTGGCAGAAGCGTGTATGGCCAAAGGATGGAGATTCACTCCCCGACTCCACATTAGCCTATTCGGAAATGCCTGGGGCACTTGATCAAGTGCAAAAAGAAAAACTTGATAAGGCAATGCAAGCACCTATTAACAAAAACTTAGACGAAGAACTAAGACAAAAAGGACTAATATGAATCACATTTTTACAAGCGAATCAGTAAGTGACGGACACCCAGATAAGGTAGCAGATCAAATATCTGATGCGCTTGTTGATGCTGGATTAGCCGCAGGCGATACAACAACAAGAGTAGCAGTTGAAACACTAGTAACTACCAATATGGTTACTCTAGCAGGAGAAGTTAAGAACTTTAATGTAACTAGAGATGAAGTAGAAAACATTGTTCGAAACAAAGTTAAAGAAATTGGCTACGATCAGAATGGATTTTCTTGGCACAAGTTAAAGTTATATAATGAAATACATGAACAAAGTGCAGACATTGCACTAGGTACAGACGACTTTGGTGCAGGAGATCAAGGACTTATGTTTGGTTATGCTTGCAATCATACCGATAGTATGATGCCTGCACCTATTCATTACAGTCACAAGATACTAGAAAATTTAAAAGCAAAGCGTGGTAATGTATTAGGTCCTGATGCTAAGAGTCAAGTAAGTGTCGAGTACAATGGCGCAAGACGTGAAGGTGTTATCAAACGTATTGATCAAATTGTGGTTAGCACACAGCACACAGAAGGTTGTATAGAAGAAGCAAGACATTTGTGTAAACTTGCAGCAATGGAAGAACTAGGAAACTTAATTGATGAAAACACTGTATGGCATCTTAATCCTACTGGTAACTTTGTTATTGGTGGTCCTGATGGTGATAGCGGTCTTACTGGACGTAAAATTATTGTGGACACTTATGGTGGTTTTGCTCCTCATGGTGGCGGTGCGTTTAGTGGCAAAGATCCAACAAAAGTCGACCGAAGTGCAGCCTACATGGCACGATGGCTTGCCAAAAATGTAGTAGCAGATGAAATGGCAGACTGGTGTAACATACAACTAAGTTACGCTATTGGTGTTAAGCAACCTACAAGCATTTATGTTGATTCAAATGGACACAATCGCAGTATTGAAAAGTTTATTCGAAACGAGATTGATCTAAGTCCAAAAGGAATCATTGACAGATTTGACTTATTCAACTATACTAATTATAGTAACAATTGTACTTACGGACACTTTGGTGACAAAGATGTGCCTTGGGAAAGGATAGGATGGTAATATGAAAAATTTTATAAAAAAACTAACTGGTATGGATAAGGTAGAAGCACAAAAGGCAGAAGTAGAATCTGAAAAGATGGAACTTCTTAAACAACGTGATCCTAAAGAATATGCTACACGTAAGAAGGAGCCTTGGGTAAATGTTATTGATGTTAAAGTTAATGAAGAGAATGTGCGTAATGGTTTCTTTGAACTCGACTGGAACGAATACTTTATCGCACAACTTATTCAATCAGGATACGGTGTCGATAATGATCCGGAAGAAGAAATTGTAGATCGTTGGTTTAGAGACATTGTTTATAATATGCTTGAAGAAGAAGGACAAGACACTAACCGTGGTGCTGGATATATTAATGTTGTTCCTATCGCCAAAGGTAAATCAGAAGTTAGTTGACAACTGTACACAAAGATGTTATACTATATTTAAATTAACACAATACAAGGCAATACAATGGCAACTTATGTACTAGTAGATACTGCTAACACGTTCTTTAGAGCTCGTCACGTTGTGCGCGGCGACATTGATACAAAGGCAGGCATGGCAATTCATATTACACTTAACAGTGTAAAAAAAGCATGGACTGACTTTAAAGCAGATCATGTTGTATTTTGCTTAGAAGGACGTAGCTGGCGCAAAGACTACTACGAGCCTTACAAACGCAATCGACAAGTAGCCCGTGATGCACTTACTCCTGCACAACAAGAAGAAGACACTGTTTTCTGGGAGTTGTTTGACGAGTTTAAAGACTTTGTAAGTGAGAAGACTAACTGCACTGTTATGCAACATAAGCAACTAGAAGCAGATGATTTGATTGCAGGTTGGGTACAATCGCACCCTAATGACGATCATGTTATTGTTAGTACAGATGGTGACTTTGCACAACTTATTAGTCCTCGTGTACGTCAGTACAATGGCGTTGCTAACATGACTATTACACACGAAGGGTACTTTGATGACAAAGGTAATCCTGTTATTGACAAGAAAACTAAAGAGCCTAAAGCTGCGCCTAATCCTGCATTTATGTTGTTTGAAAAGTGTATGCGTGGCGACACTAGTGATAACGTGTTTAGTGCTTATCCAGGTGTACGTACAAAAGGCACTAAGAATAAAGTTGGTCTAAATGAAGCATTTGAAGACAAGCAGTCTAAAGGTTTTAACTGGAACAATATGATGCTACAGCGTTGGACAGATCACAACGGTGACGAACATCGTGTATTAGATGATTACAATCGTAATGTTGTATTGTGTGATTTGACCGCACAACCTGCAGACATTAGAGAGATAATTAATAACACTGTTGCAGAAGTAGAGCCTAAAGAAATTACACAAGTAGGCATGCGTCTTATGAAATTCTGTGCTAAGTGGGACATGCAACGTATTGCAGACCAGGCACAATCTTTTGCACAACCTTTACAAGCGAGGTACCCTAAATGACATTAAAAGCAAAACCAGTATTAAAAGATAAATTTTGGATTATCGAAAACGACGAACAACGCATTGGCACAATGTCGTGGAATGATGATAGGTATATGTTCTCTAGCAATAGAGAGACATGTTTCTTTGATAACAAACGAGAAATGAAGAAAAGATTTGGGACCGACATTGTTTGGACTACCTTAGGTAGTGAAAATAATAAAATAACTTTTAATCATGAAAATTGCACAGTACACGGTTATCCAACTAGTGTAATTCCGTTTAATACAATGTATGACGTAAAACGTAAACTTCCATTGTTTACAAAAAGTAATAAATCTAAAAGTGCATATTGTGCTGGATATTATATTATTCAGTTTGACAAAGGCTGGGTTAAAAGTTTTTGCCCAAAACTAATTACTATCGAGCGTTATAACTTCAAAGGACCATTTAAGACTGAGATAGAAATGCGACAGGAGTTACGCCGTGCAAAAAATTGATCCATTAAACACCATTCCTTTACAGCAATTTTTAAATGCTGTAAAGGCAGCTGAACAAAGTCGGGCAAGAGAAGTTAAACTTGACATTGCAACAGCTAAAACATTAGCATTTACCTTAGGTGCTGTTATGAGTAGACTACATGGCGACTTAGAAAAACTTGTTGCAGAATCTAAAAATAGTGATGACGAAGTTATACAAATTAATTTAGATGGCGGATCTAAGTTTTAAGTGCGTAGTTAATGTTTTAAAAAGATAAATATATGCGTAGTTAATTATAAGGATTACGCATATGAGCAGACCAAAGCCAACAGTTATATTAGAAAACATTAACAATAAGACTTATAAGAGCGAACAAGTACTCGAAGCTGAGGCAATATGGGCAGTGTTTTATCAAAGCAAGCCTTTTAATTTAAAAAGTGCAAACGCTCTTACAAACTATCCAGGACCTAAGTATAAGAAAGTTAGTTTTTCAAACCCAGGACACGCACACAATCTTGCTAAAAAATTAAACGAAATGTTTAAGTGCGAAGATTTTGTAGTTTATAAACTTACTACTGGCGAGTTAGTTACAGAAGAATGAACTGGAAAGAAGTATATACAAAGCTCTTTCTAAAAGAACTAGGTAAGAGCACCAATAATGTTACTATAGCAGAATACATGCCGATATGGTGGAAGAACAATAGAGAAAAGGACGAAGGTGGCCTGCGTCTTACAGAAGCTGGGTTTGATATATTAACAGAAATAGATTTAGCTACTTATGATATTCCGTATCCAAGAGATGTTCCTTTATCTACTCAAGTGATCATACACCTTGACAAGTTTATTGACTGTCCTTACTATCTTACAAATAGAAGTATCATAGTAACGAACGAAAAGAAAGCAGTTGAGCTTACTCTTTTTAGTGGTGATTTACGCAAATACGGCCTAACAAAAGCAATTACTAGACAAAATAAATCCTAAGTTATTGAAATTAAACAAGTTCTTTTTTTAGAAAACAGTTGACAAATCCTGTAGATATGTTATTATATATGTATAGTTTAAATAAACACACTGATGTAAACAAAGAGGGAATACACAATGGATACTTCGACTCGCACAGTTAGCCCAAACGGCGCAAAAAACAGCATTAAACATGCGCTTAAAAAGCAGCGTCCTATTTTCTTATGGGGTCCTCCAGGTATTGGTAAGAGTGACATTGTACGTCAAGTTAACGACACCTTTGCAAACTCGCATTTGATTGACATTCGTTTGAGCCTTTGGGAGCCTACAGACATTAAAGGCATTCCTTACTTTGACAGCAACTCAGGTACAATGGTATGGGGTGCGCCTAACGAACTTCCTTCAGAAGAGTTTGCAGCACAGTATGATCATATTACACTGTTCTTAGATGAGATGAACTCGGCAGCGCCTAGTGTACAGGCAGCAGCATATCAGCTTATTCTTAACCGTCGTGTAGGCACTTACAAGTTACCAGACAACGTTTCTGTTGTTGCAGCAGGTAACCGTGAAGCTGATAAAGGTGTTACGTATCGTATGCCTGCTCCGTTGGCTAACCGCTTTATTCACTTAGAACTTGCTGTTAACTTTGACGACTGGTTCAACTGGGCAGTTGCTAACAATGAGCACACTGATGTTGTAGGCTACTTGACTTTTGCTAAGAAAGACCTGTATGACTTTGATCCTAAGAGCTCATCACGTTCGTTTGCAACGCCTCGTTCGTGGTCATTTGTATCAGAATTGCTAGAAGACGAGTTAGACGAAAACACCACTACAGATCTTGTAGCAGGTGCAGTAGGCGAAGGCTTGGCTGTCAAGTTTATGGCACACCGCAAGGTAGCTGCTAACATGCCTAACCCTACTGATATTTTAACAGGCAAAGTAAAAGAGTTGAAAACTAAAGAAATTAGTGCTATGTACTCTTTAACAGTGTCTTTGTGCTACGAGCTTAAAGAATCCTGTGACAACGGCGATAAGAAGTTTGATGACAAAGTTAACAACTTCCTGCGCTTTTCAATGGATAACTTTGACACTGAGCTTGTTGTAATGGGCATTAAGCTTGCACTAACACAGTACGGCTTGCCAATTGATCCAGATGAAGTAGAGTGCTTTGATGAGTTCCACGACCGTTATGGCAAATATATTAAGGCTGCAAACGCTGCTTAACGAACTAAAAAGGACAAGTTCTTTTGAGCTTGTCCTTTCTTTCGACAAATATAATGGTTGACATATATACTATAGATGCTATAATATATGTATAAGTTAGATAAAGGGCAATGACATGAGCACTAAAGATACAGCAAGTAAACTAAAAAACTTTACTCCAGATCCGGATATTACACCCGAAGCATTAGAAACAATGCGTGTAGAAGTTATGGATCGTATTATTACTGCACGTATTGGCTTGCTACTGCGTCATCCGTTTTTTGGCAACATGGCTACACGCTTAAAAATTATTGCGGCGGATGACTGGCTTCCTACTGCGGCTGTAGATGGTCGCAACCTTTATTACAACACACAATTCTTTAATGCAATGAACAATAAAGAAATTGAGTTTGTTGTTGCACACGAAATCTTGCATATGGTATTTGATCACTTAGGACGGCGTGAAGATCGCAATCCTATGATTTACAACATCAGCGCAGACTACATTGTAAACAATACACTTGTGCGTGATCGCATTGGTACTATTCCAAGCATTGTTGATTGCTATCAAGACTTTAAGTACGAAGGTTGGACTAGCGAAGAAGTATATGATGATGTATATGAAGAGGCTAAAAAGAACGGCGAAGAATACTTAAAACAACTTGGCGAAATGTTAGACGAACACCTTGACATGGACGAAGGTGACGAAGGCAGTTCAGACGGTGATGTAGACGAAGACAGCAACGGTAATGCTACAAGCAAATCTAAGCCTAAGTACTCTAAAGAAGACATGAAGCAGATCAAAGATGAGATCAAAGAGAATATGATCTCTGCGGCACAGAGTGCTGGTGCTGGCAATGTTCCAGGTGCTGTACAGCGCATTATCAAAGAGCTTACTGAACCTAAGATGAACTGGCGTGAAATTATCCGTCAGTCTGTACAAAGTTCTATTAGAAGTGACTACACATTTAGTCGTCCAAGTCGCAAAGGTCAGATGAGCGGTGCTATTTTACCTAGCATGGACTTTGAAGATACTATTGATATTGCAGTTTGTATAGACATGAGTGGTTCGATTGGCGAAGTACAAGGCAAAGATTTCTTAGGTGAAATCAAAGGTATTATGGAAGAGTTTCCAGACTATAACATTAAAGTATGGTGCTTTGATACTAGAGTATACAACGAAGAAGACTTTGAAGCTAACGACGGCAAAGACTTGCTGGACTACCAATTAATGGGTGGCGGCGGCACTGACTTTATGGCTAACTGGACATATATGAAAGAACAAGATTATGTTCCTAAGAAACTTATTATGTTTACAGATGGTTATGCATGGGATAGCTGGGGTGATCCAGACTACTGTGATACAGTGTTTGTTATTCACTCAAACCGTGATAAGAATTTAGAAGGACCGTTTGGTACCTCGGTACATTACGATGCAGCGGCATGATTAAGAATAAAAAGATAAATTCATTAAATGTATTTGAAGTGAGGCAAGTTAAATCGGCTCCGCCCCATTTCGAGTACGTTAACTTACCTATGAAATATAATTTAGAGGAAAGTTTGGTTAAATGGATTAAGCAGAATCTAAAAAATAGATTCTATGCAGGCAAAAATATAAGTCTAGACAGTGATAACAAGTTGGTACAAGTTTTAACTGTAGGGTTTGAAGAGACCAAAGACATGAGTTATTTCATGTTAGCGTGTCCACATTTAAAGTACAAATAAATAAAGTACGCATATATAATATAACAAGGAGATAATTATGAGCGAAGAAACTAATGTCGAAGCAACTGCAACTACAGAAGCACCGACATCCGAAGCACAGGGTCCTGATCTAACTGTGCAAGATTTGCAAGCATTAAAAAGCATCATTGATGTTGCAAGTCAGCGAGGCGCATTTAAGCCTAATGAAATGATGACTGTAGGACAAACTTATGGTAAACTAGAAACATTTTTAGCAGCCGTTGCACAACAGCAGCCTGCACAAGGAGAATAATATGTTAAAGCACGTAGGACGGATGACACATAACAATCGTAGAGTAATTGTTGCATACAAAGTACTCCCTGGAGATCCAGAGAATTGTGTTGTAGTAACAACTGAAAACTTAGAAGCAGGTGATCACGATGCACTAATCAAACTTGTCGAATCTCCCGCAGGACAAGAAGCAGATGATTTAGCAACTGTTATGATGCGTACACAACTATCAGACGGTAGTAACATGCTTGCACGGTTCCACACAACTGGTAAGATGGTTAAAGTAAAGACTTCTGAGGTTGATATGATTCCTAATCAGAATACCTCTATTAAACTAAGCGAACTTAATGAAGCTATTGCACAACAAAAAGGTATAACTGTTGCTGACTTAGCAGTTAAAGGCCCAGATGGTAAAACTGTGCAATCATCAAACGCACCATCAATGACTGCTAGTGAAATGGCTGCGGCGGCACCTAATGTAGCACCTGTTGCAGACGATGGTGTAATTACTGACGAAGAACTTGCTAAAAAATTCCGCAGTGATGCAGATCGTCTAAGCAAAGAAGCAGCCGAACTTCGTAGACAAGCTGAAGAATTAGTTCCAACTAAAAAGAAAGCATCTACAAAAAAGACTGCGCAAAGTGCCTAAAAACAAATTACCACCCGACGTAATA
>Ga0209716_1000773_pt1 | contig 27533 bp, 19 predicted proteins | sample COGITO_mtgs_1205_FD_184811 | JGI IMG/M metagenome (GOLD analysis project Ga0209716, IMG submission 184811) | Pelagic marine microbial communities from North Sea - COGITO_mtgs_120531 (SPAdes) (version 2) | ecosystem: Environmental > Aquatic > Marine > Epipelagic ...
ATCATCAGCCACATGGACATGTATCTTTTCTTTCATTTTATACAACAAATTTAAAGCACCTATAAAAACTACACAATACCTATTTACAGTGAAATTTTCAACTCACTGTTTTCAGTGATTTCCATCACTGTTTTTGGTGTATATGACTATTTATCTTTTATTTTTCAGATACTTATGATTTTTTTTTTGTTAAGTTATTGAAAAAAAAATTGATTTGAGAGTGTTTGACAAAAGTTATAAAATAAAAAAACCGAGAATTTACTTCTCGGCTTTTCTTCGCACTAAATATACTAATATGTAAGGTCTATCGCAATCTATCTGCAGATTTTACAAGATCTTCATCCTTTTTTATAGCTTTATTTGCCAAAACAACAAATAAAACGACTAAAATTGGTAAGAACATCCCAATACCTTTCTCCGAAATCGAAACTTCTCCAGGTAATGTTAGAGATATATATGACAATATTCCTAATAAAAGGAGATTGATCAAAATTACTAGTCGCCCTATAACGAATTGCAACTTTCTATCATAAAACAAGAATACTGAAAGAAAGCTCGCAATAGTAGAGAGCAAAAATAGCACTGGAATTAGTTTTAAAAGATAGGAGTCTCTTGAAAATAAATCCAATGCAAAAACTGCTTCTTTAAAATTATTCCATAAATTAAATACGAATATTAATGCTCCCGAAGCAACAGTTGCTAATAATAAATAAATACTCTGTATTCTCTGAATCATCTTAAAAAAGTAGCACGACAAAAGTAGAGTTTTCTTTTTAAAAAAGAAAACCTAAAACTTATAAAAATTTGTATATATTTGTAAAACATAACTACACATAAAATTTTGTATAGTACTATATACAATAAAATAAAATCAATACAAATTATAACCAATCTTATATCATTAAGGTTCACATTTTAACTTAACACATAACGAATGTTCGAAATTTCAGAACTAAAAGCAAAAAATCTTACAGATTTACAAGTAATTGCAAAATCTATTGGGCTCACAAAGATTAGTCAACTTAAAAAATTAGATTTAGTGTATCAAATTCTAGATATACAAGCTGCAAATCCAACAAAAGGCAAAGCTACAGTGACTTCAAATGAAAGCGAGCCAAAAGTTGAAAAACCTAAGAGAAAAAGAGTTGCAAAATCTTCAAAAGACCAAGCAAAGCCCTCAGAAGTTAAAATTATCGAGGCAACTCCTAATACTAAAGAGATCGAAAGTGTTGAAAAAAACACAACTAGTGAAGCAAAAGAGAACAATAAGGATGCACCTGCTGCTAATAAGCAGCAAGTAAACAAACCTCAAAAAACTCTTGAGCAAACGAAGCCTTTATCATCACAAAATTCTGTTCAACAAAAGAAACCCAATCAACCAAGAAACGACAACAATCCTAAAAACAATTCACCTCAAAACAATAAAAATAAACCTAGCAGAGATACGAATAGGGAAAAAAACAACAATGTAGGTCGGGGTAATAAATCTAAAAATAGATACAAAGATCCAGATTTCGAATTTGATGGAATTATAGAAAGTGAGGGAGTACTAGAAATGATGCCAGATGGGTATGGTTTTTTACGTTCTTCTGATTATAATTATCTATCATCACCAGATGATATTTATGTTTCTCAATCTCAAATTAAACTGTTTGGATTAAAAACTGGAGATACGGTAAGAGGGAATGTTCGTCCACCGAAAGAAGGTGAAAAATATTTTCCATTAATTAGAGTTTCAAAAATTAACGGATTAAATCCAAATATAGTTAGAGATCGTATTTCTTTTGAACATTTAACACCTTTATTTCCTCAAGAAAAATTCAATCTAGCAGAAAAAGGAAGCTCTTTATCAACTAGGATTATAGATTTATTTTCTCCCTTAGGAAAAGGACAACGGGGTATGATTGTAGCGCAACCAAAAACAGGTAAAACAATGTTACTTAAAGACATTGCTAAATCTATTGCCTTGAATCACCCAGAAGTTTATCAGATTGTGTTACTAATTGATGAACGTCCAGAAGAAGTTACAGACATGCAAAGAAGTGTTCGAGGAGAAGTCGTTGCTTCTACCTTTGATGAACCTGCAGACAAGCATGTTCGTGTTGCAAATATCGTTTTAGAAAAAGCAAAAAGACTCGTAGAGTGTGGTCATGATGTAGTAATTCTATTAGACTCTATTACACGTTTAGCTAGAGCTTATAATACCGTTGCTCCTGCATCGGGAAAAATTCTTTCTGGAGGTATTGACGCGAATGCACTTCACAAACCAAAACGATTCTTTGGTGCTGCAAGAAATATTGAAAACGGAGGTTCCTTAACGATCATTGCTACCGCTCTTACAGAAACTGGCTCTAAAATGGATGAAGTAATTTTTGAAGAATTTAAAGGAACTGGTAATATGGAACTTCAATTAGATCGAAATATTTCTAACAGAAGAATATATCCAGCAATCGACTTAATTAAATCTTCTACAAGACGTGATGATTTACTTTTAGATGAAAAAACGGTTCAGAGAATGTGGGTTTTACGCAAATATCTTGCAGACATGAATCCAATTGAAGCGATGGAATTTATCAATGAGAGAATTAAATTCTCAAAAAACAATGATGAGTTTTTAATCTCTATGAATGGTTAGAAATAACAACTTTAATCTTAACTAAATAAATACAAAAAACCTCTTTGATTTACAAAGAGGTTTTTTTAGGGTCGTTATATTCATTTTCCGCTGAAAAGATCCCTTAAAAACCTCTAAAGAGGTATAATCTTTGAACCATTTTATTGCATGTCTTAAAATTGAAATATCAATGTTGTTTTTTAAAACAAAAAATTAAAAATTCCTCATAAAAAAACCGTTCAAATTTTGAACGGTTTAAAGTAACTTATAAAATATATCGCTTAGTTTGCAGTATATAAACTTGCTCTATTATCTTCAACATCAGAAGCATTTTTGATTGCCTCATAAATGACTGTTGTTTTTCTTTTTCTATCTGCAGAAATATTTTTTCTCAGAGATTCGTAATTTGGTAACGCAGCTGGTAACTCTTTATTTGACAATACAAAAGCATATACACCTCTTTTACCTATGATATTTTTATATACTTTATTTAATTCTGCAGTAAACATTGCCCCAACAACTTTAGGCTCAGAACCAGCTCCAACTAACGTAGGGCTTTTTAAAGTAACACCATTTGCGTTTTTAATAACCGTAGCATTTTCTTTTGAAATCGCTTCAAGAGTAGTGCCATCAAATTTCTCAGCAATTAATGCTGCTTTCTTTTCATTCATTAAAATTGGCTTGACAATATTGGTTGCTTTTGCAGCAGACAAGAGTCCTTTTTCGGTTTTAGCTGTCACAAAGGCAACAACGTGACTTCCTTCTAAATCAAATCGTTTAAAGTCTCCAAGAGTTGTTTCTTTTCCAAAAGCCCAAGAAATAATTTGTCTTTGACTACCTAAACCAGGAACATTTTCATCTAAAACTTTCAAACCAATTGCTGGTTTTGTTTGGTATTTATTTTCATTTGCTACTTGAAAAAACTTTTTATCCTTAGAAATTGATAACGCAAATTGCTCTGATTCTTGAAAAACAATATTTTCGGTAGCTTCAGAAGGAAGGATTTTTCTACTAAAGGTTGCTAACTTGACAGCGCGTTGAATATTTTTTTGCCCATCAATCTTAATCACATGATAACCAAATGGTGTTTTGACAACTCCTATGTCTCTCTTTTTACCTTCAAAAACAAAATCTCTAAATCCTGGAGTCATTCTGGTGTAATTAAACCAATCGTAAAAGCCTCCTTTTTCTGAAGATCCCTTGTCTGAAGAAAAATCTTTGGCCATTCTCGCAAACTTACTGCGATTTCTTTTTACAACTTTTAAAATACTATCCGCTAATTTTTTAGCATCTTCTTCTGTTCTTGTAACCTCAGGAGCAACTCTTTGTGCCCCAACAAAAGGAATTAAAATGTGGCTTGCTTTTACCGAATCTGGCATTCTTTTGATCGCAGTGATTTTTGATATTTTAAAAGATCCTTGATCTTTATAGGGTCCAAAAACAGCTCCTTTTGACCCTTTGAAAATATCTGAAGACACCATTTTATTGATGCTGTTTTCAAATTTAAAATTTTCGTCTAAGTCAGAATCTGAATCATTTTCACTTAAAAATTCTTTTTCATTCGAACTTGTTTTTAAATCTTCGATAAACCCTGAAACCTCCTCTTTAATTTTATTTTCATCACTTGAAGTAGGAGTAATATCAAACTTTACATATGAAATATCTCTCGATTCATCTACTTTGAAATTAATAGCATTTTCTTTGATATAAGAAGAAATTTCACTCTTCGTTACTGTTACCAAACTGTCTGCTATTGAAGTATAAGGAACAAATACAAATTGAGTGGTTAATTTGGTGTTGTCTGAAAAATACTGAAATTCTCCTTCTTTTAGAGAAGCCCCAAGACCTGCAGTGACTAAATTGTTGTAAGTATTCTTCTCTGCATTATCTCTGACGTTGTTCAAATATCCAGACCAAGCAGCCCACATTTGAGAATTATTTTCTTTGGTATCTGCTAAAAATTGCTTGAATTTCATTTCATCAAATACACCTATTTCGTTTTTAAACTGAGGATTATTTTTTACAGAAGCTGAATTAATAACTTCATCCCAAACATCAGATTCACCAACAGTAACCCCTGCTTCAGACAACTGATTTTGATAGATCTTTTTTCTGACAATGTTCTCCCAAACATTTTTACTAGCTTGCATTTCGGAAACACGATTTCCTACTTGTTGCTTATATACTTCTAATTCAGATGCAAATGCTTGTCTTGAAATAGACTCCCCATTTATTTCACCTATTTCATTCACTTTAGTTGAATTGAAAAAATCACCCAAAGTAGAGGGATCTAGCACAAAAGCAAAAAGTGCTAAACCAATTATAATGATTAGAAACATTGAACGTTCTCTAATTTTTGCTAATACTGCCATACGTCATTTATTTAATTTCGGTGTGCGAATATACAATTTGGCTTTTAATATTGCAACCGATTTTATACTTATTAGTCAAGAGAAGAGAGGGCAATAAAGCCTTTGTCAAAAAATCTTAAACTCTATGTGTCTTCCTCTGTTATTTTTAGGCAGACCTCTTCAATTTTAGTACTGCTCATTTTTATGATTTTTATATCAAAACCCTCAATACTCACGACTTCATTTTTCTTAGGAATACTTTCTGTAAAATTAATAATAAAACCTCCAAGGGTTTCATATGCCTCAGACTTGGGAATGTTTAAACCATATTCTTCATTCAAATAATCTACTTCTAACCTTGCAGAAAAGTTAAATTCTATTTTAGATACTTTCTTTTCTACAAAAACTTGTGTATCGTGTTCATCCTCAATTTCACCAAATAATTCTTCAACAATATCCTCCAAAGTGATCATCCCCGAGGTACCACCATATTCATCGACTACCACTGCAACACTTTTTCGTTTTTTTGTCAAGTTATTTAAAACATGATTAATCATCATAGATTCTGGTACAATCTCTAATGGCAATAAAATAGCTTTAATTGTTGTTGGTTTTTTAAACAATTCGAAAGCATTAACATATCCAATCACATCGTCTAAAGAAGACTTATAAACTAAGATTTTAGACAATCCTGTATCTATAAATAAGTCTTTTAAATTCGTTACTTTTTCATGAAGTTCTACAGCAATAATTTCTGTTCTAGGAACCATAACCTCTCTTGCTTTAACATTATGAAAATGTAGGGCATTTTGAAAAATCTGAATTTCTGAATCCATTTCATCGTTATCATTTCCAGTCTCTAATTGTTCTGAAATATAATTATCTAACTCTTCTTTACTAAATTCTGTTTGGAGCTCATCGGCCCTTGTTTTGAAAAAAATTCGTAAAAAAAAATCTGAAATAAGGGTAATGAATTCTGAAAAAAAATGAAATAGAATGTAGAATATGTAGGCAGGAACTGCAAATAATTTTAAAACTTCGTTCGCGTAAATTCTAAAAATGGCTTTGGGTAAAAACTCTGCTGTAATTAATATAACAATGGTTGAAATTAACGTTTGAACCAGTAAAATAGAAAACCTATTGTAAGATGCTAGCGGAAGAGTATTAACTAAAAAAACGCCCATATAGTAACTATATATCACCAAAGAGATGTTATTACCAACCAACATTGTTGTGATAAATTTAGATGATTTATGGGTGATTTTGTTAAGAATTTTTGGAAGAAAACCTTCTCTTTTTTTTTCTAATTCAATGTGCAGTTTATTCGCCGAGACAAAAGCAATTTCCATTCCCGAAAAAAATGCGGAAAAAACAATTGAGGTAAGTATAATGATGATTTCAATTTCCATGAAGAAATTTATAATCTATTTATTTAGGTTGTTTCTTTTTTCTATTTTTTTTCTAAAATGTCTTTTAAAGAAAAAAACTAAGATAATAAAAATTGAAGCACCCAAAAATAAATAAGCTTTTTCTCTCTCTAGACTCCATTTATTAAAAGCTTCAATTAAACATACTAGCGCAACTATTAAATAGCCGTATTGAAAAAATTTCCAAATTGTATTCATTAAATTATTTTTCTGTGGTGATTATATTTCCTATGGTTTTTTTTGCTAAATGCATGCTTAAATCTTCTTTACATTCAAATCCAATACCGTAAACAGTGTCTTTCAAAGTACTTAATACAAATGCTTTTTCAGAGAAAAAATATTGTGTATTCTGATCCCAAAGTAATCGTTCTGTTTCTAATTTAGATTGCTCAGTATGATTTAAAACAACAACATTTCCTGTAATTTCAGAAACAGATGTCTTTGAATAAGATATGGCATAATTACCGGTAATTGTCACAGAATCTTTTTCTTCAAAATTTATAATTTTGATTCCCTCAGGGAACTCGTTGTATGGATGTTGTTTTCGGTTACTAAAATCATGTAACAAAGGGGTAATTAATTTTGAGGTAATTCTACCTGAATCCTTGTAAACGTGAGATGCATTTTTGGCAATACCGATTGGCAAATTTTTGGAAGCAAGAAAATCTCTGACTTCTTGCGTATTGTTAGAACAAGAAAAAAGCATTACTGTAATACTTAGTACAGCAATGCTTTTTTGGAATATGTTTTTTATGCTTTTCAAAAAATTATTTTAATGGAACTTTAACTGTTTCTCCAATCCAACATTTTATCTGGAAGCTACTACCAGGAGTAACACCAGCGGTGAAAATAACTTTTTTACTAGGTGCATTTGCAGTGTAATTTCTAATGTATTTCTTAGCGATTCCTGAGATACTTGGATCTACAGAAGCAGCTTTTCTTGCTTTGTTTAAAGCAGCTACATACACCATTCTTTTCTCAAATTCGTTTTTACCACACTTATTTACACTTGTTTGGTATAATTTAGCAATAAATAAATACGCTTTTCCGTAATTAGAATTGAATTTAATAGCTTCTCTGGCTAAACTCCTCGCTTTACTTAACTGCCCTCTTCCTTTGGCAGCTTGGGCAAATTTTAATTTTATTTTTGCTTTCTTAATAGGATCTGTTTCAAGATCAAAAGACTTTTGCCTCATTTCTGAAGCTCCATTCAAATCATTTTTACCCTCTAAAACACTCGCCAAGAAAGCATAGGCTTCCGGAGACGGAGATGCTTCTGCATAAGCTCTTACTAAAACTTCAAACAAAGGCTCAGATTGACACCCTTTATTAAACATTCTAGAAACAGCTCTTTTCAACCAAACAGCATTCGACTTATTGATCTCAAAATCTCTTTGATATAAGGGCACTAATCTTTCACAGGTTGCTATTTCAGAAATTATGGCATCTAGATTTCCCTCTACAGTACCCAGGGCTCTGGAGTTAATCGTATAAGCTCTTTTTAAACTTTTCTCTCTCTTCCCTAGAACTCTTGTAGAGTCTGATAAAGGAATTAACTTTTTCGCATATCCTTCTAGTTTTAGAGTCACATTTTCTAAAACATCATCATAAGTGTCAAATACTCTTTGAGGATTCGTGTCTTTATATCTATCTGTTACTCCCTGAAAGTATCTGTATAAATTTTTAACACCCATTTTCGTTGGGTCAATACTATATCCTTTTTCTAAAATAGCAAAAATCTGATCATCGGAAGCTAATTTGTTTTTTGATAAAAAAGTTGCATAGTCACTATGAACCTTGGCTGGATTTTTAGTTGAAAAATACTGTAATCTTTGTTCATAGACTCTCTTGGCTAATACTGGGTCTTTCTTAACATCTTCTGCTAAGGTAGCTCCATACTTATAAATATTAACGGATAAATCTTTACAATTATCCATTAAAAATAACCAATTCGTATAGGCTTCGTCATATTTTTTAGACTGAAAATCTCCTTTGAAAAGATTGTACTTAATGGTACATTCTCTATTTGCATCCTCTTGAGCGCTTGTTTTTGTCATGTTTAACAAAAATATCGCAATTAATAAAAACGTTATTTTTTTCATTTTGTTCATTTTTTAATCAATTTTTCTTTTCTGAAACCAGTTGGTATCTGTCAAAGACAAACCTAACCTAAAATTAAAATAATTTTCTTGAATTAGTGAATTCGCTATAGTTCCCTTTTTACCATACTCAAACCCTAGATTTAAAGAAGATAATTGTTTCAGTGGTAAACCTAGTCCAAAAGATATGCCAATGTCGTCTATCGGAGTAAAATTTGTGTTTAATCCTGAACCATCTACCCTTAAACCTGTATTTTCGAAACGAATACCAGCCCTGTATGTCACTCGGCTCCAGTAACTAGATATTGAGTTTATTTTTGGCAAGTAAAAGCCTCCTAATGAGATCCTATTGGAATTACCGTAATTGTAGGCTAAATTGGATGTATTTGAAAAACCTAAAGTTTCTATTGCATTCTGATTTTCATATTCTACACCCACATACCATTTGTCTAACTTACCCATACCAATCCCAAAATTTGTTTTTGCAGGTAATCGATACTTCCCATCGATGGATTGTATTTTTTTGGCTATCCCATTTGCACCGATAAATGAAAGCGTATCTTTTATTATTTCTGATCCTGAGCTAGTGAATGATAATGAATAGGTGTGACTGCTACCTGATACTTTTAAATCATTTCCTAATTTTATAGAAGCTCCAGCACTTATTTCAAGTTTGTTTTTTAATTGTTTTTTGTACTGTGCCCCTAAGGTTACAGAACCTCCTCTAACTTGTTTGTTTTCTTTAAATTTTGTTGCTAAGGGAACATTTTGTCTTTGGTTAGCAATACTATTATCTACCTTACCAAAACTGAGGTCAGCTTCAACACCTAAAGAAAGTTCTTTGGTTATTTTGATCCCCAAACTCCCGTAAAACCTACTTACACCTCCATTTCCCGAAAAGGTCGAGATTTCTGAAGTATCTCCATTTGAATCCAGAACTGAATTAAACAAAGAATAACCTACGGTAGAAACGGGTTGAACTCCAAAAGACATTCCCGCTTTTGCCCCCAGAGGAAAAGCCAACGTAAAATAACTTAAACTAGTAGCGTTAGATGTTTGACTCACATTTCCATCATCTACGGTTAAATCATTATTCAACACCCCAAAAGAATAGGTTGTATATCTTAGGTTTGCATAGGCTGCAGGATTGGTGAAATTTAAATACTTATAATGACTAAAAGCAACTCCTATACCTCCCATAGCACTCTGTTCTATTGTAAGAGGATTGAATTCTTCTCCTACTCCAAAATAAGAATAAGGTGATGAATTTGTTCTTTGGGCTGAGATAGCAAAAGAAGTCATTAGTATAAAAACGAATAAGATATATCTAATCATTTGTTTAAGTTAAATATCAAAATATCATTTAATCCTTTTAGAAGAAAATTTTGATGGGCAAATATGCTACTTTTTAATTGTTTTGACAAGAAATTTGTGTCTCCACCTGTTAAAACAACTGTTAAATGTGAATATTTATTCTTATAATGGTTTATAACTCCGTCAATTTCTTGAAGTACACCATTTACAACACCCGAATTGATACTTTCTTTTGTGTTAGTTCCTGTAAAATCTAGAGGCTCCTCTTTGACTAATAAAGGTAGATTTGCAGTAAAATAATTTAATGATCGGAACCTCATACGGATTCCTGGTGATATTGCACCCCCCAAATATTCATTTTTGGAAGTAATAAAATCAAAAGTAATACAACTCCCAGCATCGATCACCAAAACATTTTTCTTTGGAAACTGACGAACCGCAGCCGTAGCCAAAGCAATTCTATCTACTCCCAAAGTTTCGGGTGTTTGGTATGAGTTGATAAAAGGGACTTTTATTGATGAAGAAATAATTCGTAGGTGAACTATTTGTTGCAATTTTTTTAGTTTTATCTCTGAAATTAAAGCAACATTAGACAGAATTGCATCTGAAATTTCATGTTTTTTTATGATTGCTTTTATTTGTGACAAAATGCTTCTTTTATCAAAAGAAACAACATATAGCAATGTATCTTTCTCAAAAACAGCTGCTTTCACTTGTGTATTACCGATATCTATAACTAGATTCATGTTTTATTTCAATAGAATTTCAAAAATACAACAGATTTTTTAAAATTTCTTTAGCAGATGTAAAAAAACATTTTATATTTGCATCCGCTAAGGCGATGGTACCTTAGCTCAGTTGGTAGAGCAAAGGACTGAAAATCCTTGTGTCCCTGGTTCGATTCCTGGAGGTACCACAAAATTATCCCGTAACTCATTTATAAACAATGATGTACGGGTTTTTTGTTTTTTAAGGTTGCTCGAGAGGTTGCTCGGGAGGGATAAAAAGATAACTGGAAACTGGTTATATTTTTAAGTAAAGTTACTGGTTACTTAAGTGAAATATGAAACAACGAATTAAATATTGTGTCATTTGTAAAGTAGATTTCCCTACTATGTACCGAGTACAATATAAAAATCCAAAAGAATGGGTGTTTGTCTGTAAAGAGTGTCTTATAGACGTTAAAAAAGACAATCCTAACTATACATATGGAGGTACTTGGAAACGATAATCGTTCGTCACAGGTTATTAAGATTAGAGACTATTCTCTAGAGACATTCCCATCTTTAGAAACCCAAAAATGAATTATTTCTAGATCTTTAAGGTGTTTAACTGATTTTTTGATATGTTTTTTAATCATTTCATCGTTTGGATGCGCAATGGCTATGGTTGAACCAGGGTAATCTGTTTTTACTTCTAATGACTTTATAATTGCTTTCCCAAAATGATCCTTTATTTGCCCTGAATTAAAATAAGGTCTTTTTTTAATTTTAGAGTCATGGTTAGCTCTTGCACCTTTAACTTCAATTAATAACTTCTTACTATCCTTTTCTGCTGTTATATCAATTCCTCTTTTATGTCCTTTGCAATAATCAAGAATTTCATATCCATCAGATTTCAAAAACTTTATTAATAATTCTACCGTCTCGTCTTCTGTAAGTTTAGTTTCAATATCAATCATTTTAAATATTTAAATACTTTTTTTGTTATGCAGTTAAAGTATTATCAGATAGTCTTGGTGTTTATCTAAATAGTTTATAAGTATAAAAACCTTTGATTGGACTGCTGTCTGAATTATTAGTAACTTTATTTTTTTTACCTCTATTATTCAAGATAATCTTAAAATTCACTATAGCTTTTTCCCAAGGATAATATTCAGATAAATTATTTTTGTTATAAATGTTATTTAAAAAACCTGATACTCCACCGTAGGTTGTGTCTGCGTTAATGTGATAAGTTTCACCTTCGAATTTAAAGTAGATATGTGGTGTGTTTTTTGATGAAAGGCTCTTGATATCTGCAATTGTATGCCCTTTATCTAAATCTAAACTTATCCAACAACTTAATAATCTTATTAATAAACTAAGCTCTATAGGTTCCGTTTTTGGAATATTCTTTAAATAACCGTTAGTATTTGAAGAAATAAATTCCAATTCCTTCCCTTGTAAAACAATAAAATCTGTATACCTTTTTTGGTCATGAAAATAATCATATTGTTCATGTGTTCCCTCTCCAAAACTTATCACCAAATCAAGGGCCTCCTTAATTGAAATTCCAATATGATTTCGCACGCTAGCTGTAGAAATTCGCAAGTACTCCCATAAAAAAACATTTTCTTCATTATTAGAATATAATAATCTGATAATTTCAAGAAAGTTTCCTAAATGAGCAACTTCATGCTCATGTTTATGATTATTTCGAGATTTGAAACTTAGGTTAATATGATACAACAATAATGCACTTTGATAGTCCCCTTCTGCTTTCTTTATATCTCCCCATGTATCTAAATACATTGAAATACATCCGATTCTTCTTAGTCTATTTGGATCGTTACCGATTAAAGACATATTAATCGCTTTATTTATTTCATATGAAGCTTTATCATATTCTTTTTCTTCTATTAGAAAATATGCATAATCATTCAACAGGTCCGAATACTCTTGTTGCAGATCAATTAATTCACTATAAACCCATTCTTCCGCTACTCCTTCATAAAGGTCATCCAATGAATCAAATAGATGTGTCATTCTTAAATCTAAATCTATTATCTCTTCTTCTGTCTCAGGATCAATAGCTATATCATTTCTCCACTCTTTAATTTTATCAAATGATTTTATTAAATCTTGTGAAGTATATTTATTTATTGAAGCCTCTGCACCTTTAAGTATTTTAGGTAAGTTTGGATGAATATCTTTAAGATTATAGTTGTTTGGTTTTAAAATCCTATCTCTTGGATTGGAAAAAACTAATTCTGTCCCATCATCGAGTATTATAGAAGTTTCTTTATCATTTTTAGAAACCACATCTTTTTCATTTGATTGTTTTAAAATTTGAAGTAAATTTTTAGCTTCTTCAAAATTTTCATCTTTTTCAAGTGCCTTTTCAAAATCTAATTTAGCTCCTTCTTTATCGTCAAGTTTCAACTTAGATTTTCCTCTGTTTGTTAGATGCTCCGAACTATAATTGTGATTAGGTGATAATGAAATTAATATATTAGAGATTTTTAGTGCATCTTCATAATTTCCTTTTAAGTATAATCCTACTGAAAATGTATCTAAATAACCTGCTAGTGTTATTGCATCGGATTCGCTAATATTGGTTTCACTTGAACCCATAACTTGAAGACTTATCGATTGCGCAACTGAATTTAAACCTTCATTATATTTCTTTTGTTCAAACTGATTATATGCATAATCATTAAGATAAGCTTTTAATATTTGTGGATAAAATGAAACAAAAAGAATCATTTTATTAAATAATTTTTCTTGTTTTTTTAAATTTAATTCCTTGGTAATTAGTGCGTCTTTTTCTCTTATCTCTACTAGTTGAATTTCATCCAGCTGTTTATTAGATTTAAATTTTTGCAAATAATTATCAATTTGTTCAAAAACCTGGTCCATATCAATATGAAGTTTGAGAACATCAAGAACCTCGTTAAAATCAAAAACTAATTCATTTTTATTTTCTTCAGAGTCAACTAGTTTTTCTAATTCTGTTAGATCAATTTTTTCTCCTGTAGCCTCTTCTATTTTATCTTCTTCCTTTTTTCTCCTTGAATTACCAAAAAGTTTATCTAAAATTCCCATATTTTTCTTTAATTATTAAATAGTTTATTAAATGGATCTTTATTAATTTTCTTTAGTCTTAACCCATTTATTATTTTAATGTAATATATTTAATTATAATTTCTTTTTAGCCTGATACTCTTGTAATCGTATTAATATTTTTTTAAAATCAAATAGTTTTTCAAGTTCTATTTTATCATTTTGATCATCAGAGGGATTACCCCAAGCTTTACCGAAATCATTAATAGCATTATTAAATTCTGCGATTAAATGATCTCCAAAATACTTAATATCTGAATTAAACAATTCTTCAAATTCATCAAAAAAGTATGATTCTTCAGACTTTGGATCACAAAAAACTAAACCCTCTCTTTCTGATGAAGATAAGATAGCACCATTACTATCATTTAACATAACATCAACAATTACAAGTCCCGGAGTTTCATAATCATCCTCATAATCATCCTCCCCTTCATAATATAATTTAATTTTCAATGAATATTCAATAGAAGTATACTCTATTCCTTGGTTTGATTCTTCATTAGATTCAAAATAATCAACTCTCCTTGTTATTCCTAATCTAATATGGTCTAACTCCTCTGACCATTCGTTTTTGATTATCTCTTGTAAATTTGCAACACCATATTCTTGAAATTTAGAATCTTCTAATTCCTCATTAATCTCTTTCTCACCCAAGTTCATCTCATCTAAATTAATATCATCATCTAAACCTATTAGCTTGAATGGATATGGAGTTGATTTATAGGCAGGTTCTAACTGAGACGCTTTTTTGTAGTCAGCTGAAGCTCCCTTAAAATCTCCTAAAGTGGCTTTAAAAAGGGATGAATTCCAATAATGTTGTGCATTATTAGGATTAATTTCAATAGACTTTTTAATATCCTCTAACGCTCCTTTATGATCTAATAATTCAGCTTTAATTATGGCTCTATTTTCGTATGCTTCTGGGTCATTCGAATTAATTTCAATCGCTTTTGTGTAGTCTTCGATTGCGCCCTCTAAATCTTTTAAAATCCCTTTATAATATGCTCTATTATAATAGGAATTATAATCGTTTGGGTTTTTTTCTATTTTCTTTGATAAAGCTATTATAATATTTTTAATTTCTTCAATCTCCATATTTTAAGTCTTATTTTAAGGATATTTAACTAGTATTATCTTACGGTCAATGTATTTTGTTTGTAAAAGTTAATTATTTCTTTAATTATGATGGTATATATATTTTACTTTTTTGAAGTTTCAATCATAAATTCATAATCCGAGTGAACCATATTGTTTGTTGAATAAAATGAAATATTATTAATACCTAACTCTGTTCCAGCTGAATATTTGATATTGCTTACTCTAATATCGTTATCTTCAAAACCAACATGAAACTCCTCTGGGTCTGAAATAATATCAAAACTGTCTAAAAACCAATAAAAACCTTCATCTCTAAACTCTTCGTCTTCCTCATCCTCTGAGGATATAAATTCATTCAACTTTAGAATAAGATCTTCAATATCAAGATAACCTGTTGCACATATAAAGCAATCTCCCCAATAAACAGGTTTTTTTGAATTAAAATCACCACCTGCGTAGGTTTCTAACTCTGGGGTTTCCCAATTATTAAAAATATCAGCCGCACTTTCATATTTACTATTTTCTAGAAATAAAGAATTAACATCCTTACTATATCCTATTACATCGTCAATGTAACTAAATGGTCCATCAAGTTCAGACTCCTTGTCACTTTTTAGCTGAAAAAGACGGTCTTCATATGAACATTGATACTTTAGTTTTGAATTTTTATTTTCCTTCAAAATGTTAAGTACTTTTATTGGGTCTCCTTCCGCAATTTCACTTAAAATTATTTCTGTTTTTTTCATTTTGTTTTAATTAGTTACTGGTATTATCTAACGGTCAATGTATTTTGTTTGTAAAAGTTAATTATTACAGGTTAAATATTGACTAAAATATAAAATCATTCTAATGATTTTAATTGAATACAGTTGTTATTTTCTTATTTTTACAAGAATGTAATTTAGGTTATCATCAATAAACTAATTTCAGAATAAAAATAAAACGGTAAATTAATAAAATAATTTATATCACAAATGAATGATTTACAAACTAAATACGAAGCACCTCTGATAATATATTTAAAACAGTATTAATCATATAAAAATAAAAAGATATGACAAAAGTTAAGTTATTAATGACTTAAGTAGCGTATGAAACAACGAATAAAACAATGTGGCGCAAAGTAAAACGTTTCTTTATACGTCATTATTAAATATTTTTGAAACTGATGCTACCATTTCATTAGTTTGTGAATAGGTAATTTGATAGCAGTTTACTGTAGCAAACCACTCTAAAAAAGTAGTAGCATTCTCTTTTTTTGGAGATAACCAAGAATCAGGCACCAACTGCTCGAAAGCCTTTTGTTTAGATATTTTAGAAAATGATAATGCAACATCTTTTTGGTATTTTATAAATACCAAATCCTTGCAAGCAAGGTGGGTTTGAGTGTCTGTATAATTTGGCGGTAAATAACGAACTCTCTTATTTAATCTTTTTAAATGATATTCTTTGGTATCGTTTAATAATGGATACAAGGGTGCTAATGTTTGTAAACTACTGTTTTTAACAGAAATGGCTGCAGGAAAATGATATACTTCTTTATTTGTAGCTGCAACTGGCACAAAATCATCAGCCATGCACTGAAATCCGTGTTTCTGAAGAAGTGCCAACGAAGTACTTTTACCATTTCCCGAGTCACCTAAAAAGAGTACTGCCTTTTGTTGGTTGCTTACTGCTGATGCATGAAAAACACCCATCCATTCAGATTCCTCTTTATGATACATTGCTTGTATAAACTCCATGGAAAACTTGCCTTGAAAATAATGAATTTCTTCCTTAGACCATCCGTATTTTACCTTATTATTAATTGCAAAATAGATTTTATCCTTTGCTATAAAAACCTTAAAATCGATTTCTTTGTTAGCTGTTTCAGTTTCTAAGTGTGCAAATTTAGGATGAATATAAGAAGCTTCTAAATCACTCTTATACGAGACTTTTATAAGCGTATTGTTTACTCGATAGGTAGTTATAATCTTAAAGTTATCTGGAATTGTAACCTTTGATAATTCGTTGATACTTTTCTCTTGAACGGTTATGGATGAATTTAAAATCCGTTCTTCTAACTCTTTCACAAAATTTAGAGCCGCTTCAAATGGAACCGACAATGTTGTTTCAAGATCTGTTGCAATTGTCTTTGTTAATACCCCATTAATAAGTTTCTCTACAACATTAAAGGCTGCGTGTTCCAATAACATATATTGGTTAGTTTCCTCCAACCAAAGGTATCTTTTATCTTCGATAGTTTTAGTAATTAATGGACTACTCATATATTGTTAATTAGATCTGTAACAAAATTAGAGAAAAAAAGTTGTTTTTTCTTGGAATTTAACCGCTTTAAAAAAAATACAAGCATACGATCAGGAAGTACATGATAAAATTGCTGAAAACGCCTTAGACATTATTAATAAAGTTGAACGTTTTATAAAAAGTTACGATTTTCGCAATGATATACCATTAGACTTTAAATCTATTTCTGTAGGAATTAATATTAAGGCGTATCATTTAAATTATATCTTTAAATATTACTGTGTGTATAGTAAAAGTGATTTTTTCAACTACTGTAAAGTAATACATATTTTAAAGTTGATACAAGACGGTTACCTTCAAAATAAAACTATAAATTCTTTAATTAGTGATTCTCACTTTAAATCAAAAAAAACATTCTACAATAACTTTAGAAAGTTTACAGGGAAAAGTCCACAAGAAATGAACACTGCATTAAAATTTAAAATGTAATCTTTTCAGTTGGTATTGGTGTTTTCCTCATAGAGCAATATACAGCGCATAAAGGGTGTGCTCAAATGTGTGCGCAGTTTAGTTATTTGTAGTTTATTTCTCTTTATTTCATTTTATATCTTCATAATAAAAATATTGTTATAATATTAATTTTTAATGTTTTACGTATTATTAAGGTTAAATGAAATAAAGTAAATTCTTCCTGGAGGTTCCACAAAATTATCCCGTAACTCATTTATAAAAAATGAATTACGGGTTTTTTGGTTTTTAAAGTTGCTCCAAAGGTTGCTCGGGAGGGATAAAAAGATGTTTAGATTAGGGCTATTTTAATTCTTAATTATTTTATGAATTAGCTGATGATTAGTAGATTTATTCGTTGTCTTTATTAAATATGTCGCATTTGGTAAATGTGAAATATTCACAGAATTCCCTGTGGATGATGAAAGCTTTTGCCCGAGCAGATTAAAAATCTCAATTAAGTAATCATCATTCCCTTTTAATTTTATTACTGAATTTGTTGGATTGGGATAGATTTTAAAATTACTGACAGAGTTTTCCAATGATAATGTTTGATTGAAAAGCTCAGCTATTTCATAATCAGTCAGCTCCCTATTCCAAATCATCAAATCATCAATATATCCTTTAAATGCCTCATTTAAGTAGCCTATTTGCGCTCCTATTTGAAAATAAGTTGATACAAATGAAGACTCCTTTACTCCAGAATATTTTTGTTGACCATTAACAAATAATGTGTGTTTATTAGAATTTTTATTAAAAGTTACTAAAATATGAATCCAATCGTTAAAATCACTGAAGGCTGAATTGAGGCCATTATCTCCCCAAGTACCAATTCTTAAATTTCCATTAACTATACCTAAATGTGAGGCCGTTCCATTTTCGCCAAAAGCTAAAATCCACCTTTTTGATGAAATTTCGGAAGGATTAATCCATACCGAGTATGAGTAATCTTTATCAAGATGCTCAGGCATGTTACCATTTATAAAAGTGTTTTTTGTTCCATCACAATAGTATGCTTTACTAACACCTCCATTACGGTCTTCGACATAGGCCTCAGTCCTAAAATTCACAGGAGTGCTATTAATGACTTCATTTGTATTCCCATCAAAAGGGAAGTGCATGATTAGTCCATTGGTATCAGTTAATTCTGTTTGATTATTTCTTAAAAAGCGAACAGATAAACCTAAATTCTTATATGCATTATAATTATTTATATAATTTTTTTGATAATATATATCACGATCCAATGCAAAATCTGAATCAATTTCAGTGGAAGTCCAAAAAACAGCAGATCGTCCAATAAAATTAAATGCACCATACTCTTGGCGTAAACCCAATGGGAAAGCATTAAAACCACTACTGTTATTTGTATCTTGATCATTTCCAGGAGTTCCCACGGTTGATGAATTATTCCATCCTGTTTTAGAGGTCATTGCCTTTGCTAGTTTTTCTCCAGTATTTGAACCATCATAATTAAAGCCGTTAGTTATTAGGAAGTTTTCTAAGGTAGTCCAATCGGCATCGTTTGGAACACGCCACCCTGCAGGCGCAAACTCTTTATCAGGGGTAGTTTCGTCATTATCATGGATACCTGCAATGGCGAACCAATTGTAAAGTTTTCCTTTCGTTGAATCATTATTGATATAACACCAAGCACCTGTAGTGAGGTTTGACCATTCTGTAGCGTCTGTTATTTGAGGAATTAAAGTACCATCTCGATATGTTTCTATACTAGCATTCTCAACAGCCCAATCTTGTGATTCGTAATTTTTCCATTCAAAAATATTTCCTTCGTGATCACCGGAATAATTGACTTTTGTATTTTTAACCTCAATTATAAAAGGCATTGTACTTCTTTCACCACAATAATATTCTAGACCATCGTTCCAATCGCCTGAATTATCAATTATTACATAATCTTCGCCATAAGGCCTACAAGCACTGCCGTTTCCTGAATTACTTGGCTCTCCACTCTTCCAATTCGAAAAATCATATTCACTGTTATCACTCCACTTCCAAACACCTTCCTCTTCGGAATCCGTTAATCCAATCCAAGTCTCTGAATTAATTTTACTGGTAATAAAGTCATTTTCTTCCTGAGAGTTTATAGAAACTAAATTCCCTCCGTATTGCTCAGCATATGTCTGTGCTTCAGACCATATCATTTCGTTTTCGGGATAATAATAATAGTCACTATCACCAATGGAACCAATAAATTCTGGTGTGGATAATAGTGGACAAGTACCCCAAACTGGTTTATTACTTTCTGACATTGGGGAGTTAATACTAAAATTAATTGGTTCTGAAGCAATATTTGTAACACACCATCCTGAAATATCTTGATTGAAAGGAGAGTTTTCAAACATTGCCCCCATATTCGTTACACTACTAACATCCCATGAACTAATATCTTGGTTAAATGGAGTTTTATAAAACATGTTCTGCATATTAATAACACTACTCACATCCCAAGAACTTATGTCTTGATTAAAGTTACTTGCTCCAAACATACTGAACATACTAGTAACACTACTCACATCCCAAGAACTTATATCTTGGTTGAAATTATTAGCCTCGTCGAACATGTAAGTCATATCAGATACACTACTCACATCCCAAGAACTAATATCTCCGTTGAATTGATTTTTATTGAAAAATAACTCATCCATATTAGTTACACTACTAACATCCCATTCAGTAATCGAACCGTATTCACTATCTGTACACAAACCTGTTACAGGATGTGTGGATAAACAAGTATTTACAGCCTCATGAATATTAGCGTCCGTAATAGGGGTTGGAGCAGTATCATCTACATGAACAATAGTTATTGCAAATGATTTTGTAAAAATACCACCATTACCATCGTTTACTTGGACTCTGATGGATAATGATGAATCATCAATATCTAAAAAAGAAACAGCACTTAGCAACTTATTATCTTCAATAGAAAAAAATGAATTTCCAGAATCACCTGAACCTTCTACAAAAGAATATGTAAAGAGATCTCCATCATCTATATCTTCGGAATTAAACAAACCAACTTGAGTTCCAATATCTACATTATACATTATTTCATTATTTGACAATAAAATATCAGTAGGTGCAGAATTTGAATTTGTAGTAAAAGATAATTCTTTAGAAGAATAATATATGATACTATTTCCATTAGCAACTGCCCATCTAAAAGTGTAAAGTTGATCAGGTTTTAGACTACTTAAAGTCATATCTGTAGTAAATTGCATTGTTACATTTCCATATACAGAGATTCCAGATGGTGTAAAATATGTAAGACTTTCACCTTCTCCCCACCATAAACCTACTGACCCCGAGATCGAGCCGTCACCACTAATTTGTGCAGAAGTATAAACACTTTTTGTTGTGATATGGTCTTCACTGATGTCATTTGGAACAATACTAAAACTTCTAGAATTTCCTATATTTATTATATTATTTGCTACTTTAACGTCTATTGTTTGTGATGATAGGTTAATAGATGTCAAAAACATTAAAATTATTAAAAAAAACTTCATTTTAAATTATATTTATTTTTTCTTAAAATTACTATATCTTTACTTAAGTAAATAGAATCATTGTAATGATTTTAATTTAAAATAGTTTTTTTTAATGACAAAAACATTAATTTCAACACATACGACAAAACCCGAATTGTAACTTATACATAGATTATTTTTGAAAATTAATTTTTCAAAAAATAATCTATTGGAAATCCACATACATTGATCCGGTTCAAGAAACAGATACTAGTTTTCAGGAATTTCGTTTCCGAATTCGGCTTAATCCTTCATGGGTAAGTCTTAAATAGGAAGCAATCATATATTGAGGCACCCTTTCATAAAAATTAGATTTAGTATTTATGAAATCCAAATAATGCTTCTCAGGTGATTTAAGGAAAAAGATATAATACTTTCTTACAAAATTTGGAGGAACAAATAATAAATTTGATTAAAGAAGAGAACTTCATTTACCAAATGAACAAAAGCAAAATTAATTAATAATTAAACTTTAATGTTGTTGTTATAATTAAATTTTTTATTTTTGATTATAACAAATGATGGGATGACTAAACTAAAATTATCATCTATTAAATTACTCTGGTTTGTCGGGGTATACCTATTATGTACTTCCTGTTTCTCACAGGCTACTGATTACGGTTTGAGCTTTAACGGCCGAGGAGTTAAGCTGGATGACCGAACACAACTAAATCTTACTAAAAACAATTCATTAAATTTTAAAAAAAATTTTGAATTGGAGTTTGATGTTCGATTCAATCAAAAAAAAGAAGTTTATGGTTATATTTTCAGAATTATCAATAATGAAAATAATATCGATCTTTTAACTTCAAACAAACCAAAAACAAAAGATTTTTTAATCGTAGAATCAAATAAAGAATCAACTTTAAGCCCTTCGTCAGAAAAAACAAATCCAATAGTCCAGGGAAAATGGTATCATGTTAAAATAAATGTATCTATTCCAAACAGCTTACTAACGGTTTCCGTTAATAATAGAATATTAAAAACCAAAACAAATTTTAAATCCTTAAAAAAGCTTCAATTTTTATTTGGGGCAAATGACTTCAAAGGATACATAACTAGGGATGTGCCAAATATGACATTGAAGGATATTAAAATTTCTGAAGAAAACATATTAAAATATCATTTTACCCTCCAACAATGTGGAGGCAACAACACAAAAGATAGGTTAAAAGGAGTTGTTGGACATGTTATAAATGGAAATTGGGATTTATGTAAAAACTCCTTGTGGAAAAAAAGATTTTCTACAACAACTAACGGAGAGTTGTTGTCTACAATAGATGAACAAACAGGAGAAATGTTTTTATTAACTAACAAATATCTCACAAGATATAAAAGCAATACTATTGATTTTATACAATATGATTTTATTGATAAAAATTATAAACTTACATTAGATCACCGGATTTTTTATAATCAAGAAGATCATAAACTTTATTGTTATTTAGCGGATACTAAACAAGTAGCTGCATTTAATTTTGAAACTAAAACATGGGATAATGAAGATATTTTCCAAAACAAAAAATCTTTAAGTTTATTTCAACATCACACAAGTATATACGATGAGAAAAATCAAACTTTACATATAATTGGAGGATATGGTCAATACGCTTACAAGAATAGTATTCTTAAAGTAGATTTAAGAACTAAAAAATGGTCTAAAATTGATTCAATTACTAACGTTCTAAAACCAAGATATCTTTCTGGTGGAGCAATATCAAATAACAACATCTATATTTTAGGGGGGTATGGTAGTGAATCAGGAAAACAACAAATTAACCCTAAAAGTTATTTTGAATTAATTAAATTAGATACAAACAATATTTTATCAGATAAGGAATTTAGTTCACCACCTTTTTTTAATGAAATGATTGTTAGCAATAATGTAATAATTGATGAAACAACTAATGACTTTTACGCTTTAGCCTCAGAAAAGTCTAGATTTAAAGGAGGTCTAAAACTTATAAAAGGAAATCTTAATACCACAAATTTAGAAACTTTCAGAGATTCTATCCCTTATAAATTTGAAGATACATACACCTATTTTAATTTATATATTGATAAAAAAAATAAGCAATTAAAAGCGAGTACTTCCTACTTAAATGATAACAAAGAAACAGAGTTTTCAATATATTCAATCAACTTCCCTCCAGCTAATATTTCGATATCTTCAGAACCTCAAAAAAAAATATTAAAACCTAATTATTACACATACATCATTTTAATTACACTCACATTATTCTTAGGTTTTTTAATTGTAAAACGACTTAAAGTAAAGAGAAAATCTACTATTAATAAAAAAGAAAGTAAAATTAAGCTTAAGAAAATAGTTCAAAAAAGAGACTTTCAAATCCTATTTTTTGGAGGCTTTCAAATTTTTGATTCCAAAGGGATAGATATTACAGGTATGTTTTCTCCCTTACTTAAAGAACTTTTTCTATTAATATACTTGTACACATACAAAGATGACAAGGGGATTTCTTCAGGAAAACTCAAAGAAATCCTTTGGTATGATAAAAATGACAGAAAAGCTCAAAATAATAGAGCTGTTAATACTACTAAACTTAAACGAATACTGGAAAACGTAGGAGAATTAACAATTAGTAAAAAAACTGGTTATTGGAGAATTGAAAATAATACAACTATTCAATTTAACGATTATTCTTTCATAAACACTACTATTTTATCTAAAAAGTCAAATAAACAAGACGTCATACAACTTATATCAATTATAAAAAGAGGAGCTTTCTTAAACAATCTAGAATACCAATGGTTAGACAGATTCAGACAAACCGTTACAGATTCAATCATAGATTACCTCACAGATTATGTATCTACCTATCGAAAAGAAGAGGATTTAAATTTATTAATTGAGATTTCTCAGTGTTTATATAATTTTGATTCGGTTAATGAAATCTCTCTTTATCTAAAGTGTAGAGTATACAATACAAAAGGCAATCACAAAATAGTTGACGAGACTTATAAAAAGTTTTCAGCAGAATATAAATTACTTTATGGTCAAAAATTTAAATACACTTTAAATGATATTTTAAGTAAAGATTTAGATTCGTTACTTTATTAAATTTTTTTCTTTTTATATTTAAGATCAGTTTTCATTAGTTCAACTTTACAGAACACAACTCCCTAAATTCATTGGGCTTATATGGCAATGAATATATCTTTTTTTTTTTAAACCTCCTTTTATTAATGAATAATTAATATGAAATTAATAGTAGTTAATTAACATTGATTATAATTTTAAAAATATTAACCAATGAAAAAAATAATTACACTCAATTTTATTTTTGGTCTCTTGATGACTACATCTCTTTTGGCTCAGCAAACCGTTTACGTTCAAGCCGGCGGGTCTGGTGATGGAACAAGTGAATCAACACCTTATGGAAGCTTTAATACTGCTCTAGCAGACATAGACTCTGCAGGAGATAAGCTTATTATCATTGGAACTATTTCGCTACAAGGAATTAATCTTACTTCTAAAAGTTTTGAATTTACAATTGAAGGCTTAAATTCAAGTTCAACTCTAGAAGGAAACGGAGGTACAGGAAGGTTATTTACAATCAATGGAGCAACCTCTGCTGATGTAACCTTTAAAAATCTTATATTTTCAAATTTTAACACAACCCTTGCAGGTGGTGGTGTCTTCTTTAACAACAATGCTGGAGCTACAGCTACCTTTGAAGACTGTACTTTCACTGGAAATACTGTAACTAATAATTCTGGTGGTGGGGCAATACGCTTTGACAATGGAACTTTAAATATCATAGACTCCTCATTTGAAAATAATACTTCCTCAGACGAAGGAGGTGCTATTGTTGCTAATTCAGGAACAATTACAATCACTAATACACTTTTTAAAACGAACTCTGCGGCTACTAAAGGAGGAGCTATTTATACAAATAATGGAGATTTTACCATATCAGGGTCTACTTTTTATGATAATGAAACAACTGGCGCAGGTGGTGGATCTGCGTTCTATGTTGCAGGTTCTGGAAGTACCAATAGTATTACTAAGTGTACATTTTTTCAAAATACAACTGCAAATACAAACCTAGATTATGGAACTATACGAACAGACAATGGCAATACTTCGGTTACCAATAGTTTATTTTACGATAATAAAACCAATAATAACACTGGAGCATATTCAGATTGGGGTTCAGGTCCGGGTGGAACACAAACATTCAATACCTCTATAGCACAATGGATTAGTACGAATGTAGATAATCAAGATGAAGGAACTGGTTCTATTACTGGAATAAAAGGTGGTGGAGGTACTGCAGCAAACCTTACCAATTCTAGTTTATCTTGGGATGCTTCACTAAACAAAGTAACCTTTACAGCGGGAAATGCATTAACAGATAATACACCAATAGATTTTGGAAGTGACACAGAAGATGTAGGAGCTTATGATTCTAAGATAAATATCTTTAAAGCTACTACCAACAATGTTTGGAATGATGTAACTAATTGGTCAAATGGTGCTTTACCAACTTCAACAGACAATGTTGCGGTATTATCAGGAGCAGAAGTAACCTTAAACACAGATGCTACAATAGTAGATTTAAAAGTAAAAGCTCCCTTAAAAATAAATTCTGGTAAAAGTTTAATTGTAACAGGTGAGGTATCTGGAGATGATAACAAAGTATATTACAAAAGAAATTTAACTGCAATTGCAGGGGATGCAGAAGGTTGGCACTTAGTAGCTTCACCTGTCTCTGGAGAAACATATGACAATGCCTATGCTGATGCAGAGAGTTTAGTAACAAGTACCACTAATACATCTCTTCGGGGTCTAGGTTTTTATGCCACTGCAAATGATACTTGGTCCTATCTTGTAAACGATGATAGCAATGCAGGAACTTTTAGCTCAGGTAGTGGTTATACCATGAAAAGAGCTTCAACTGGTCAAGTAAAGTTTATTGGCAATTTAAATACAGATGATACTGGGGTTGATGCTACAATATCTACTGCTGGCAATGGATTTAATCTATTAGGAAACCCTTACACTGCTTTTATTAATAGTCAAACTTTTTTAACTGGTAATGCCAATAATATAGACCAACAAATTTGGGTTTGGGATCAAACGGAAGGAAATTATGAAGCAAAAATTGCTGGTGTATCTTTTGAAATAGCCCCCGGTCAAGGATTCTTTGTTAAGGCTAACAGTGGAACAGCTGTTAATTTTGCTGAAAACAACCAGTCTGTTCAAGGAACAGATACTTTCTTGAGAACAAATTCTTTGACAGAAGTAAAACTAGTCATGACTGATGGTGAGAAAAATCGTTTTGCAAAGTTGTATTTTACAGACAATGCAACTACCGGTTTTGATGCTGGTTGGGAAGGAGAAGTTTTTGGAGGAATTCAAAACGAAATAGATGTATTTACTCATTTGGTTGCAGACAATCAAGGAAAAAAATATCAGGTACAATCATTGCCATTATCTGATCTTGAATCTTTGATTATTCCATTAGGTGTTAAAATTGAGGCAGGGAGAACTGCTACTTTCTCAATAGAAAATACAAATGTCCCTTCTAATATTAATGTATATATAGAAGACAAACAAAACAATAGTTTTACTCTTTTACATACAGATGCAAACTTTAGCTTTACACCAGAGAATAATCTTGACGGTGTTGGACGTTTTTATATCCATACCAACACTAATTCATTAAGTGCAGATGATTTTGGGTTTAATAATAATCTAAGCATCTACACTTCAAGTAGAAAAAACTTACGTATTGTAGGTGTGCAAAACGGAACAGCAAACATTCAATTATATAATATCCTTGGAAAAGAAGTACTTAAGGGTTCTTTTGAAGGAAATGGAGTGAATAATATTGCATTACCTAAACTAAACAGTGGTGTTTATATTGTAAAAATAGCCACAGAAACAAGAATAACTAACAAAAAAATAATTATTCAATAAAATATAAATAATATGAAAGTTACTAAACAAATAACCAATAAAAATAAAGAGATTTCAAGAAAAGACGCTCTAAAAAAAATTGGTAATTACGGGAAATATGCAGCCTTAACAGCTATAGGAACCTATTTAATTTTAAACCCTAGAAAAGCACAAGCACAAAGCCCAGCTAATCCAGGTAGCGGATTTTAAAAAATTAAATTGTAAATTTAAAAACATATAAATAATCTTTATATTTTGTATGACACATTTAATTAAAACCCCTTTAAACATAAACCCATGAAAAAAATTACAATTTTAACTTATCTATTGATAATATTCGCTTGTATTATTTCAACAGCGCAAACCACTGTCTATGTATCAGCTTCGGGAAGTGGTGACGGTACCAGTGAATCCAGTCCGCTAGGGAACTTTGGAAATGCTTTGAATCAGATTACTTCTGAGGGTGACAAACTTGTCATTATTGGAACTATTTCGACACAAGGAATTAATCTTACTTCTAAAAGTTTTGCATTTACAATAGAAGGTTTAGATGCGAGTTCAACTTTTGA
>Ga0209716_1000777_pt1 | contig 27459 bp, 26 predicted proteins | sample COGITO_mtgs_1205_FD_184811 | JGI IMG/M metagenome (GOLD analysis project Ga0209716, IMG submission 184811) | Pelagic marine microbial communities from North Sea - COGITO_mtgs_120531 (SPAdes) (version 2) | ecosystem: Environmental > Aquatic > Marine > Epipelagic ...
CATCTAAGAACTCTTGCAAGTGATACATAAGAGCGTCTTCGACTTCAGCTTTGATAGGATGATCAATGGGCACTTCTGGTTCAATAATAGGCACAAGCCCATAGTCCCAAATAGTACGAGCAAGCGTAAATTGTTGTTTGAGTACAGGATGTACCATTCCTGTACCGTGTACAATACTACGCATCTTGGTGCCGTAGATTTTAGGACCAATGCCGTTAGTAGCCCATTCTAGCATTTGCTTTACTGGAAACTGTTTGAGTGTTCCATCAGCATCACATCCGCTATCAATCTTTAGGAACGTGTCAATACCTTTTTCATCCAAGATGTTAACCATGCCACGTGTGACTGTGTCTTGGTAGAGGATTGCTCCCCAGATGTTTGAGTCGTTGAAGTCAGGACTGTTGACCATTCTAAGACGCATAGCATGAACTTTCTCCATCTTGTCTGCTTCTGTGTATTCTTGTCCGTAGCGTTCTAGTACGCCTCCGGTGCTACCACCACTGTGATCCATTGCTGCTATAAATCTGTGATCACTCATACGATTCTCCAGTTTCGCGAAAGAAGTTTTCACTCCAGAATGCTTTGTCGTCAATCCAGATGTCATAGTTTTCTTTTTCGCCTACGCTTAGTTCGTGGTGCTTTGCACCCCACTTCATTAGCTGTGCATATGTAAGTTCAAAATAGTCTACACCGCTTACACATCCGCGAGCTGTCATATACTTAATAGTATGTCCTGCATCATACAATGCATTTACTTTTGCAATACGCTCGGGCATCGGAATGTGATTAGCGTAGTCTTTCTTTCCACCACTGTCAGGAATAATAACTTCCTTACAAATAGTACCGTCAATATCAATTACATATTTCAATTAAATCGCTCCACTTACTAAGTTTTTCTCTTTTTACATTTACTCTAGCGCCTAGCTCTTCATTTGTCAAGAGTCCATGTTCTACCATCAGTTCAATCATACAACGCACATCGCCTGCTTCTTCGACAAGTTTTTCTCGCCATTTGTCATCTATTTGTTCAGTTGCATCAAACTTACGCAAATGCTTCATACATACTTGTGTTAGCTCACCACATTCTTCTGCTGTGATAGCTATAAGTTGCTGATAAGTGTTAATAGGATTATTTTGCAAGCCCTAGTTCCTTGTATACCATTTGTACACCTTTGGCTTGGAAGTAAGCATCTGCTAGAGCATTGTGCAAATCGCTTTGCATTGCTTTGCGTGGATCTACTTTTGCCATCGAGAACAATGTACGACTATCACGCACTTGCCAGAACTGCCACGGAATAGGTTTGTTGCGTTGTCGCAACATATCTTCCATAATAGTAATATCAAATCCATAACCGTGACCCCAAAGAACATCAACACCCACCATCCACTTTGGAAGACTATCTAGGAACACATCCATATGCTCGCGACCTTCAGTGCCAAATGCTTCTTCTTGCACTTTAGGATCCTGTGTTCCCCACCATGCAATAGTGCTGTCATTTACACTACGATCTTGCGAATCAATATCGAGTTTGTAGTAAAATTCACTGTGTGGTTCTGCATCTGACAACGGGTTAAACTTTACACCACCTACTGTGAGTACAGTTGCTTGTGGTGTAACGTCAAGCGTCTCAAGATCGATCATTGCATGTGTTGTCATAGTATTACTTCCTAATAGATGAATGTTATACTTTATACTACGGCATGATCTTCTTAATGTCAAGAACTATATTTTCTTTTTTTCCAGTATTAATAGGGCATAGTTTGCATTGTTCTATACTATGTGATAACCCTTGTATTTGCTGTGCAAGATTATTCGATAACGGGTTAACGGGTCTGTAACTTTTGTATAACTCTTTATCTTCTTGCTGCACATTATATCTATCTACAAATGCTTGAGCACCTACCACTGTTCCGCATTTCCACATGTTACCTTCGTAAATGTACGGACAATCATTGTGCCAGCAAGCATCGTGTGCTGCCTCCCTGTCACTTTTGTAGAATTGAAATACTCCGTCCTTTATTTCCTTTACACCCCAAGGCATAAAATCCATTTTGTAGTTTATAATAAAAGCAGGCCAGTCGTCTTTGATTAACAATGCTTCTTTGTATTCGCAACCTATATGTGTTGCAACACCTTTGATCATATTTGGCGTTGTTACTTTATAACGTTCGTATTTTTTATTAAGTACTCGATCTATTACTTCAAACGCCGGTTCAATATGTTTTTCATTATGAAAACTTATTTCTATAGCTATATTATTGTCTAACCATTTTGGTATTTGTTTTTCGTATTTGTGTAGTAAAGATCCATTTGTAACAACCTTAAAATCTTTTGCATCAAATAACTTACGCATACCCATTAGCCAGTTGTCAAGATCGTTGTTTACAAAGGGTTCGCCGCCAATAATACAAAAATCATTTACATGTAATTTTTCAGCCCATTGTTGTGCTTGAACTTTATACGTTTCAAAAGTATGATTGCCTTTGATTGCAAAGTTGTTAAAGTTACTACAGTTATTGCATGTTAAGTTACAACTATGACTAATATACCATTGTAGTGCGTGTACTAAGATTTTTCCATTTTTAAGAATTCTGCCGTTTAACATAAGTTAAAAACTATTTTTGTTCAACTGATATTTGTTGTTTTTTCTTAGTAGGGAATACAAAGTCTTCAGCATGGTGCTCACGTCTTGGACGAGTTTCGTCTTTGAAACCAATGCCCATTAGCAAATGTACATGCGTGTCAATATCGAGTATTTCTGCAACCTGTGCAGGATCAAAACACGCACAACAACCTGTACTATATCCTAACATACTTGCTGTAATATTTGCGTAACCTGCTCCAATGCCAACAGCCATATGTTTGTCTTTCAACAAGTCTTCTGGCTTTTCTAAATCTTTGCTTGGTACAAATACATCACCGAAGATATTTTCTTTTGGTTCTACATCCGACTCGGCAAATACTACCAACAAATTTGCTAATACTTGGCTGTTTGTAACTGTGTCATTTGATCGAAAGTTAGTAATAAAACCATTTGTTGTTTCATATATACGTTCAATCTTGTCTCTATCAGTAACAAATATAACTTTATAATAAGCTACGTTTTGTTTGCTAGGGCAATTGGTGACTGCCGTTTTAATCATTTCAATATCTTCATCTGGTATACTTTTACTTAAATCCCAGTTGCGTTGACAATGTTGACTTCTAATGATTGCTTTTTTAATATCTGACTTGTTCACGGCAGTCTCCTCTAGCTGTATTTATGATACAAACTGTGCAAGTTCTGGTGCCTTCCAGCCTTCTGGCTTCAACACCTTGCCGTCTTCACGCTTGCGTACTTTGCCTGTCTCTGCATCAATCTTTGCAAAGTTAGTATCCATTACTTCTTTCCAGGCTGCTTCGCCATCCCAGCCTGCTGCACGAATAGCACCAATAGTAACAACTAGGATATCAACTAGTGCGTCTAGTTGTTCTACTTTATCATTTGCTGCTACTGCATCTACCAGCTCTCCAAATTCTTCGTCAATGAGACTAAGATACATTTTGTAGTTTTCAGGGCTTGCTGGCTGATCACATGCTGTTCCGAATGTTTCAATGTCTTTAAATACGTTTGTCATTATGCGCCTGCTCCAAATGCTTCTGGTGCGATTGTTGCGTGATCGCCATCGTTGTATGATTTACCAATTTGCACATCGTCTGGTTTTTTACTATCGTATGCTAAGATACATTCAGCATCTACCATACGTAGTTCTAGCTCTCCCGTGCCTTCGTCGATTTTTACACCTCGAGTCCAGCGCCCGTGTTCGATTAATACCCAATCTCCGATTTGATATGCTGAATCGTTGTTTGGGCCTTTTGCATGTACTTGACCCCAGCGTGGATAGATGCCACGTGTTGAACCGTTATCGTCACTGATAATAAGTCCACTTTTTAGTTTTTGTTCTCCAAAGTACATATTGCTTACGAGTACTCTATCATTAATAGGTTTTAGAGTTCCGTTGATTGTATTTAGATTTATAGCCATTAATCACCTTTGTTTATAAAATTGCCATCTTCGTCTTCAACCCATTTGTCTTCAACTGGATCAGACTTTGGTTTTGTAGTTTGTTTTGGTTGAGCTGTTGCTTTGGGCTTTGCTGGAATCACTTCTTCATCGAGTGCTACCAGTTCCTCTGCTTCAGCTTGTGATAGTCCTTCTAACTTTGCAGCACTTTCATGTTGTACTGGTTCACTTCCACTGCTGTAATATTCCTTTACAACTTCTTCTCTTTTGCGAATAATCTTGCCGCCTGGGCCAAGCTCATCGCCTCTTGCATTAACTCTGGCATTGCCAACAGCCGGAGTTAGTTCATTTCGTTTAATCAACATATCTAAGTCTACAACTTTGCCTTGCATACTTCTATATGTCTTACGGCTTTTTTGTCTTGATGCCATTCGTTTCTCCTTATATTATTATTACTTATGACATATGTCAAGTGGTTTTTTAGTTTTTGATGCAGTACATTTCCAATACCCACTTTTACGATTCCAATGATATGCTTTATTATACCATTGATTGTCTGCAATATTGTTGTCTTCGTGATCAATTATAATAGTATCACTATCTATATTTAACATATCATATGCTACATCACGAGTTGTTTTAGTTTGTATAGGATATTTTAGATCTCGCGACCGGCACATTAATAACCCAAGTTGTACAATGCTTTTAACTTTCCAGGGTGCTACATTGGTCTTTTCATTCATAAACTTTATAAGTTCATTTTCTAAACGTGTTACATTATTATGTAGTACAATACTACTTGCGCCTTTGTACTCCCAAAATATATCATTGTTGCCTAATACTTGTCTGCCCCATAATTCATTATTATTATAAACATTATATAACGATTGTTTTGTTTCGCTGTACTCCTTGTATAATAATGTTTGGGTATTTTCTTTAATCCATTGCAACAAATCTTCAAACAACTCTGTTTCTAATACGCCTTGCTTACGCATATATTTTGCAATATAATGTCCCCAACCGTAATAATACATTAGTATAGTAAGCCAAGCATACATATGTCCTTCAATTACAGTATCGTGATTGGCTGTACTTGTACTGTATACTGCATCTGTATATTCCATAATATAATTATCTGTTGCACCTAAATAAACAGTATCAAGTGGTATACTACGAACATCGAGCCCGTGTTGTTTTTGATATGCTTTATTACCCATAGGAGAGTTATCAGTTACAACAAGTGGATGTATCATTAGATAGTTATCCTGTCCCATATCAATCAACTGTTGTATACCTTGTTTTAAACTATTGTATGTTTCATTAGGTAACGGCCATATCAATTCGCTGTACGTAGGAATATTATTTTCTTTGTATTTTGTAAAATAAGTTTTAAACTTTTCAAAGTCTAGATTAAATCTATCAATTGATTCTAGTGTAGTATCATTAAAACTTTGTAGTGCAACAGTAATACCTTTAAAAATATTTGTGCTAGAGTTTTGATTTTGCATTGCTATTTCAAAGTTACGTTCAATGTTGTTTTTACTCCATGTGGCGTCAAACCACATAGGATATCCATATTTTTCTTTTGTCTTTAACACGCAATCAGTTAGTTCTTTGTCACGTTCTAACAATCCCCAGTTGCTATCGCATACACTTACATACTCGATGCGATTTTTACCCATCCACTCGATTTCTGCTTTACAACGTTCTGTATCAAACAATGTTAGTTTATTCCAATAGCTTTCACCAATGTCACAAAAACTACAATGATATGGACAACCCCGTAAACTTTCCCAAGTTACTTGCCACATAGTGTCTTTGGGATACTTTGCCATAATAGGTTCATAAAAACCTTCCAATATTGGCGATGGTATATCTTTTAAACTACGCAGACGTTGTGCTGCATTAGGCATATGTGTCGGTGTTTGTACATGCGGAATATTATCGTATGCTCCTAGCGGACGATCGAGTATTTCTTTAAATGCTTGCTCGCCTTCACCATGTACTGCTACATCAAAATAAGGGTGTTTGTTAAAAAAATCTTTATCATGTTTGGTTACTTGTGGGCCGCCGACAACTATTATACATTGCGGATATGTTTGTTTAATAGTTTGTGCTAATACTTTATTGTATTCCCAGTTCCATACATAGCAACTCATTGCTACTATTTGTGGGTTGTCAAAACAATAGTCTAGTGGTTTTTCAATAATAACATCTTTTAATGTCCAGTTATCATTTTTACCATAGCACCATTGATATGCTATTGCAAGTGGTAAAAACTTATTTGGTCCATGATTATCACTTGCTTGAACAAGGTAGATATTCATCTTAAAAACTCTTGCCAATCTAAATCATATTTTATACTATCAATTCTGTGTACACCTATCAAGTATAGTACATAACTTGCTACACTACTACCTCTACCTACACCCCATACAATATTGTTTTCACTCATAAAGTCTACTAAGTAGATCATATACTGCAATAACGGAAACATATCACGTGCTTCATATTCTCTAAGTTCTTCCCATATACGATCTTGCACAGGTTGCTCGCAAGGTATATGTGCTTTGCCTAATACATACTCGTATACATTTATATTCTTATATTCATCAGGCATAAACCATTCTGACTGTAACGCACCGTCAAAAGTCTTTTGATCTACATCTAATGGAATATATTGTTTAAGTTCAGGTAGGTATTGTTCACGCATTGCTGCGTTAAACTTTTCAATATCATCACTTGGATCACATAATACAACATGACACTTGTCAACATGACCACTATAGATCATATCAACTAAGTCTTTGTTTGTAAATCGTGGGATACCGAGTTCGTCTGTTTTCATAAGCATACACTTATTTTAACTTACATTGATTAGATCGTCAAGTGAATTATCGCCTTGTTGCTGCTGTTTTATTTTAGCAGCAGCATAACGTGATTCTAGTTCCAGTTTGTAGCTGTCTATTAGCAAAATCATTTGCTCGTGCATATCTGGGTTCTGCGTTCCAAAGTACATGCTGTTCAACTTGAGCAATCGTTGCTCAAGTTGCATGGTTGTGTATTCTGCTAAGTTTTTATCATGTGGATGTATCATGCAGTAGCCGAGAATGTTCCTAGGTATTGCAAGAAAACAGTTGCACCATTGTCGTATGTAAATGCTTTAACAACATGACTGCGTGTTGTTACTGTGTTTGTTGTAATAGCTGCTGCACCGCCAAACTCTGTACTTGCGTCTACTCTCAGTGTACTTGCAATACCCGAGCTGTATGTGCCTGCAAATGTTATTGTTCTATTTGATACGCCGTCACCGTATACCTGAATAAACATTTCGCCATATGCATTATTAGTTGGCCAACCTGTTAATGTTAGAGTAATGTCGTTTTGTGCTTTAACTGTAAAGTAATGTGCGCCAGCAAAACTTAAATCAGCACTGCTACTAACACCACTCAATCCATCAACGTGTGACGAAGTTTCTTGGTTTTTAACATAACGAGATAGTGTATTTTCAAAAAATACGTTATCTGCATTTGTTTTAGCAGTATTATTCTGCAAGGTTTCGATTTCACTCTTTGCTGCGGTGAAGTTTGTTTTTATAATGTTGAAGTTATCTCTAAACCCCTGACTGTTGTTATCCTGTCCTGCAACTGGATAAGTGTCGTCGATTGTATCTGCTACAATATTACTTGCCATTTTTCTGTTCCTTTGTTAATAATATTTATACATTTAGCTTGTAATCATTGAAAAGTATGAACTGTTCGTTTTGATTGTTTTCTGTTCTGTCTACAATATATCTATCAATATCGTAGTCAAGTTGTCTAAAATCAAAGTTTGCATTTTCAATATTCTCAATAATACTTGCACTTGTTCCTGGCTTACAGTAACACAGTGGCATAGCTGTTATATAATCAAGTTCTTGTCCTGTAGTTACTTGACTGCTTCTCATCCACAATGGCAAGAACTGTCTATCGTTTGCACCAATATCAGTGATACGTTTTCTCATATTTCCAATGTTACTAATAAACCGTTTTACATTACGTGTTTGACTTGCTTGAACACCTTTGTTATCAACTGTTAATACATTTGTTTTTGGTCTAAATCTAAATGGTCTGCCGCTGGTATTTGTTGTAGTAGAACTACTTCTAACAGCTACTACTAGGGCAGTTCTTAACAACACATCTATTTGTCCAGGTGCAGATACCTGTATTACACCTGCTCTGGTAGTAATACTTATATTGCCGCTGGTGGTGCCGACTCTTGCTGCATCACCTTCACGCACTGTTATATTAAAGATTTCTGTTCCTGCTTCTGCCGCCGACTCGTCATCCTTGAGTTCTAACTTAACTTGGTTAACTTTTATTCGTTGTGCGTCTTGTGCTGTTACTGTTAATGCTGTATTACCTTTGGTAGACTGTTGAGGATCTTTTATTTCTACATATACAACTTCATAAAGTACATCATTGGTGCCTTCCTTTTTAGCAACTGCACTTTTTAGTTCGCCAAACAGAAAACGTTTGCGTCTGTGGTTTAGTGCTGTACTTGCAACAAAGTTTGCTATTGTTTTAGATTCAATGCCTGCATATACCAATGTTCTCAAATCTTTTTGTAGTCCAAAGTTTTCATCGTATGGACGATAGATACTTTCAGGTGTAAAGATATTATAATCGTTTATAAACTCTTCAAACACTGTACGTTGTGTTGGTTTTAGGTATGGCTTAATAAACACATTGGAATACACTTTGCTATCAGTATCTGTAATAGTTAAAGTAAACTCTTGTACACTAGCACTGTACCCAAACAAATCTCTCGCCATAACTTTGAATGTATATTTTCTATCTATTGATGTAGTACTATTATCAAATGTTGTTGTTCTACTATCAATACTAGTTAACCCTAATGTTGTGCCTGTTGTATACTGATTAGGTTTACCTGTTATTTCGCCATCACGTTTTAATGCCAGCCCATTGGGTAACTTCCCCCCAACCAAGTCGTATCTTAGATTACTACCTGCTAGTGTAGTTTCTGCTTCAAGTTGCAAATAGCTAGTTCTGTTGGCAGGCACCGATCCTAAGTCTGATTTGGTTGTCCATGTTACTGTACTATCAACTTCGCCTAATATGTTTACACTAAATGTTTTTATAGTGCTTATAGTATCAACATTGGTAACACCAATCTTTTTTGTAATCAATGTATCTTTGAACGCACCTATTGTTATTTGTGGTCCTGATTTCTCATCTGCTATATTTGACAAGTTAAATGTACGCTGTAATGTATTATCCAAGAATACTTTAAAGAACTGCTGACTGCGAGTAATCTCTAAGTTTCCATATACACTATCATCTGTATGAAACAAGTTCTGATTCATTATAGTATTCTCAACTACAGAGTTTCTAGGAATATCAAATACTATTTCTGTATTAGTAGCACTCACTCTTTTGTACATGTATGTCATGTTAATACCTTGAGCTGCCATCCATGTTTCAAAGTCAGCAGCATAGTCACCTGTGTCTGCTACTTCTGCAACACCATAGTTGAGATCTAAGTTACCAGCACTGTCGCCTGCTGCAACAGTATATCTTACCATATTATGCCATTTGCGTGAAATAGTTGTTCCTATAACATTTAATGTACTGTCGTCAACTAAAGTATATGCTTCAGACGCACTATAGTTAAGTGTTTTGTTTTTCCAAGCAGCAGCTCTATCGTCGCCGTCATCTAGGATATACAAATAGTTTTGTCCAATAGCATTGCTGTGAGCTGTTCTAATAGGTTTAGCTTTGTAACTTGGCTCTAGTTCTCTACTAAGATTTAACAAGTCGTATTCAGCATCGCTGTTGTCCACGCTTCTTACAGTATAACTTGTGTTGTCAATGACTATATCTTGTCCTGTAAGACTTTGTAAATCGTCAATGCCGTCTGCCATGCTGATTGGAAGTTTATTAATCTTTAGTGCAGATTTTCCTGTAAGAGTATCTTCATAAACTCCTGCATTTATTTCTACTATGTCGTTGCTGTCAACTTCTTGTCTTAGTGCTTCGATTGTAAACTTGTATTCTTTACTAACTGCTGGCATGTAAGGTACTGTTCCAGCAAGTTCGCCAGTTAATCCATCTAGTACTAATCCAGGTGGTAGTATACTCGGTGTACCATCATCATTAAATGGCTGTTGATTATAACTTATTTGGCCTAGCAACGAGTTTGGATCGTATACATCCAAGAACAATGTAACATAGTTTTCAGCTCTCTTGACTCCTAAGTTTCCTGAAGTTAGCCATACTGGTTTGCGTAGATATGTGTTGTCTGCTGTAAATAATCCTGTAGCAGCTTTCATAATAGTATTGTCTGAACGCAAGAAGTCATCACCGACAACATATATATTAAACTCACGTTTGCTAAAACTTGTATCGTCTTCTGCTGTTACTCTAAATGTATAGTTACGATTTAGTTTTCTCGGACGTCTTGTTGGTGTGCTAAATCCGTAGAATGTAGTATCGTAAAAATAACTATCATATCCGTCGTCGTCAGTTACAACTAAATCCAAAGGTGCTGTATCAAACTCACCTGTGTCGTATCCTGCAGCTTCTGTAATATCCAATGAGAGTAATGGATCAACAATACCTGTTATTTTTCCATCTTCAGAAAGTGTTAGTCCGGGAGGAAGTTCACCATCGTCGTCACCGATAAAGTATCTTAACTTTTGTCCAGCTCTTAAATCACTGTCGATAGCTTGTAACTGAAAGTCTACAATACTGCTGTCTAAAATAAAGTAAGCAATGTTAAGTCTATCAGGAGGTGTTGTTCCATACTTGGCATCAATAACTTCCCATGTGTTTTCGCTATCGTTGTATACTTTTATTTGAAAATCAAAAGTGTCATCAAAGGTTTGCAACCAAATCTGATCATTGCCGGGCGATATAGGAGGAGTTTTACTTACAGTATATGTTAATGGTTTCCAAACTAATACTTCTTCGTCCCAGTACTTTAATACTAGATCTAAGCCGCTGTTGCTTTTATTGGTGTTGAACCAAAAGTCATCTATGTTAGGATTTGGAACAGTGTTTGATGATACTAGTGTATGATCATTTCCTAATATTCCTTGTATTTGTGTTGTGTTTAATCTATACCAGCGTGTGTTAACTTTATACCAAAACTGTTGTAAACTAGAAACATAAGCATAATCTCCAGATGCGCCTGTTTCTCTACTGGGTATAGTTTCGTACAAATCAACATCTTGTACAACCCATGCAACAGAGCCGCCTACTTGCGCATCAACAATATATCCTGACGCACCTGCTAGTGCCGGATCGTCTTGTGCCGGTGTATTGCCATCTTGGAATATGCTTCTAATAGTAGCAAGTGATGGCTTACTAATAACTGGAGCAATGTATGTGTTGTGGAAAGCATAACCTAATGGGTTATTTGTTAATATGCCTGCTTGAGTACGCATGTCGTCTGTCCACTCTGGAGCAAGGCTTCCGCCATCCCATAATTCTGTGTATTCAAACATAGCAAAGTTTAATAAGAACAAGTATTCTTTTGCTGCTACTTCAAATGCATCCGCATCTGTTTTCCAATCATCTGGACTTGCTTGGTAACCAGATGGATCCCACTTGCCTGCGTCAAATGCTTCTTCCATTGCTGCATACAAATCTCCTGTCTGCCAATCAGCTGCCAAGAACTGGTATAGTTTTATATCATCTGCAGGTAAACCGTGCATGTGCAATGTATGGAATACGTGTTCAATAACTTCTTGCGCATCAATGTCGCCGTCTCCGTAACCATCACCTGTTGAGTTTAAATACCACACCATGTCATTTTGTACGTGTGTATCAAACAAGTTTGTTAAGTTCCAGAACACAATTCCTGGATCTGTTAAAAAGTTTGTGGAATAATCAGCACCGGCACCTCTTGCTACTCTTTGTATAGTTGGCAGTCCTGCGTGATAAGTTCCTGTGTCACCACTTAATGTTTTAATTAAATTTCGTTGGAATGATGTATTAATACCTGCACCGGTTGGATCAGTAAACAGCTCAAACATACGTGCTACTTTTTCTAGCCATGCATCCGGAACTGCTGTTTGCCCACCTACTGTGCCAGCGCCCATAATTCTTACACCGTTGGTTGTAACTTCACGTTTGAAGAAATCACTACCATCGCCAGTAACATTGCTAATTGCTCCGTTGTTGTATTCTGGATCAGCTTCTGCTGCGCCTACAACTTTACTTTCGTAGATGCCCCACTCAGTATTCAATGTGTCGACCCAGTATTGATTTCTAAAACTTCTAGTTAGACCTAGGTCGCCTTCAGGTGTTTCCCATACAGGCACATCTGCACCATTTACATCTATTGTAAATGTTCTGTCTGCTATGCCTTCTAGGTTGCTTGCTCTTATAACAAATTCAAATGTTGTAGATTTACTTACTTCAACAGCAACACCTTTTATTCTATAGTTTTCTATTCTTAATCCAGTAGGTAAAGCACCAGAAATAATAGTTACTGTTATTCCGTCTGTGCTTTGTAAAGGTAGCTCAATGTTAACATCTGTTCTTTCGTCAATATCTGCAAGTTGTGACCCTGATATTATGGTCCAGTTTGGTAATGCCATTAAACTCCCCTTACATGACTTCTACGAATGTATCTGAACTATTTCCAAACTCTGCACCACTAGCACTTTCTACAAAAGTTGCAGCATCAGATCCAAAATCAACATCAGTTGTATTTAAAATGTAATCTATTATACTAGTTCTGTTACTGATAATATCTCCAAAATCCCATGCAAATGCTTCTTCAAGTTCTTGTATAGTAATGTTATTGATTGCTGTAAGATTTGTAATAGCGTTATTATCTGCATCTAAGTTTGCACTCAATGCCGGAGCAGTTTCTCTTGATAGCTGACTGTCTATTACTATTTTATTTGGAGTTCCTGTAACAACTGTTGCCCTTGCAGCCTCTGTTCCTTCAACTGTGATATATTGATCAACTGGAGTAGCAATGCTAGTTGTGCCGTCTGTAAATCTAGTGTATGCCTGTGTACTAGCTAGATAAATGTTATTGCCATCATCGCTGAGTCTAATACTCATTGTATCTGGAACTAGTGGATCGACCAACAGTTTTCTAAACTGGAAAACATTGTTAGGTGCTTCGGTTGCAAATACTCCATAACCTGCATCACCAATGTTTTCAGCAGTAATATCTGTAACACCTAATACTCTTAAATCCAAGTCATCAAAGTTTTGATTGACCTTAATAAATGCTTCTCTTAGGTCATCACCTGTGCCGTCATTAGCAAGTAGTCCTACGTTGATATCTTGAATAGCCATGTTAGTCTCCGTTTTTAATATTTATGATAAAAACTTACCATAGAGCACGCCATTGTGTACTGTCCCAAACATAAGCTATAGTATCGGTAGCGTTTATATACATTTCGCCAAACGACGGGTTCGCAGGTTTATTTGCATCTTCAAAATATGGTATGATCATGCCTGGCTGCCCTGGTTGACCAGTTCCTGGGCCGCCGATGATATACGTTGTATCAGTGCCGCCAGCGTTGCCAGCAAATCCATCATCGGTAGCTCTGAAATACATACCAAAGTCATCTGACCACAAATCGCCAGGATTTGGACTAGCAGGAATAATACCACTAAAGTTTATAACACCGTTGGTGATTTGTACGCCTGATCCAGCAGGCGATTCTAATGCTAAGAATCCTGTAGCAGCTTGAACAAGCGGTGTAGATACTCTAGTTGTTCCGGATACTACTGCGCCTGATAAGTTACCTCCAGCAGTTATATTTCCATTAGTAGCAGTAATATCACCATTGGTACTAGTAATAGTTCCGTTTGTAGATGTAATAGCAGTTAATACATCCAACGTTTCAACGTCTAATAGTTTTAATGAGTTGGTTAATGCAGATCCAAGGTTTTGTGTTATTCCTGCAACTTCAATGCTAACACTTGATGTTGCACCACGTTGCACCACTGTTTCTAATGTATCAGCTTCTGCTGTTAATAATCCAGTTTCGTCAAATGATAATGTAACTTGTCCACCAGCAACAGTGCTACCTATTCGTCCACCAGTGATAATATCACCTTGTTGTAAAAAGTTGTTGGTATCCAAGTATGCTGCATTAACAAAGTTACTGTCATTGACTAAATCACTTACGTTTGCAGGAATAGAAGGTGGAGTATATGTAAATACACCTGTGGTATCATCGTAACCCAAACTACCTGTGCCGCTTGCTGGAGTTTGTGTTACAGACACTGCCTGTCTAACTTGGGTTATGTTTAACCCGCCTACATTTGGAATTGAACGCCATTCTACGCCGTTCCAGCTGAGGATATCGTTTTCATCTGGATCAGGTACGCCAACATCACCAATGTCGTTGAGACTAGCAACAGTGTTATTAATAGTAGGTTTGTTTTTAATAAACGCCAAACTTCCTGTATCTGCTATGTTCCAATCACTTTGTACTGCCGCAGCATATGCTGCACCGTTGATTGTACCTGACACAGTTAGTGCTGTTATTGTTGCACTATCAAGTGTTGTAACGCCAGTAACATTTAATGTGCCGCCTACCGACACATTGCCTGTAGTAGCTATCGTACTACTGCTTAATGACCCGCCTACACTTAAACTAGTTAGGTTAGCAATGCCAACACTTGAAAAATCCAATGAGTCACCACTGGGGATTTCTTTTAGTCTATTACCGTCTTCGGTGTCTACTATTAGTGGAAATCTATTTGCCATTCTTTTATCCTATTGTTTTGTATATTTATCGTATATTTACAATGCTGCTATTCTTGCTTTAAATTCCTGTATTACCGTTAAGCGCATATATTGCAGCAGCAAGTCTATTTATTGCGTCAGTTATACCTGCAGGATCAGGATCAGCCCAATGTGCATCTGTGCTTACTGCAAAATCTTGTGTATATGATGCTAATCTATCTATCGCACCATCTACTGTTGTTGGCGCAACGCCGTCCCAAGATACTCCTGCGTTTGCAGGATATGGTATTGCTGCATTGTGTGTAACTTCGCCTGAAGTAACATCGTACATCATTATAGTTGTACCAACAGCACTTCTAATTGGCTTAATTACTAAACTACTTGCTGTTGTGTTGTTTACTTCTACACCGGTTGCGTTTATTACAATTGAGTTTGCGGCTTGATTTGTTTCACCTGCTCCCTTACCGATTGCTACTGATTGTGTGCCTTGAGTTGTTGAACCTGCTCCCTTACCAATTGCTACTGATTCTGCGCCTTGGGTTGCTTGGCCGGCGTCTTGTCCAATTGCTACCGAGGATTGACCTTGAGTAGTTAAACCGGCCTGTACACCAATTGCTACTGCGTCAATACCTTGAGTGGTGTTACCGGCATTTTGACCAATTGCTATTGCACTACCGCCTTGAGTTGTTTGACCTGCCGTGTAGCCGATGCTGATTGCTGCAATGCCCTGGTTAGTATCGCCTGCACCAAATCCAAGTGCAATGCCATATGCACCTTGATTAGTAAAGCCTGCACTATTGCCTAATGCTATATTATCGTCGCTTGTGCGTAAACTTGTTGTGTCTACTGCGCCAACAATCTTGCCATTTACTCCGTCTACAAGTAATGTACTATCGTCTGCAAACACACTACCTTTGATATCAGTGTTGACTTGTCCATCTGCTAATCCTGCAATGTCTGCATAAACTTCTGTAAAGTTTTCATTGATTTTTATCATAGCTGTGCGGAGGGGATCACCCCCTCCACTGTTTACTTTTGTGCCTACGTTAATAGTTTGCTTTGCCATTATACTCTTCCTACTACTACTTCGACAACACCACGATCGTCGTTGTCTTTTGTTCCAACTGCCTTACCAATAACTTGGCCAACACCTGGTGTGTTATTAACAATGGCATACCCAGCAACAGCACTTGTAACAAGCATATCACCTTTGCGTACTTTGCCAATCACATTACACGGAACTCGTCCTTGCAATGCTACACCTACAACGTGTTCGCCTTGTAATGCACTGTTCATCAAGTGTGCTGGATTGGTTGTTACAACACCTGCTGCTCTAGTATCACCTTTTGCAGTACAGGCAGTAACTTCTTCATCGCCACCAAATACCAATACTGTTCCTGGTGCATATGCTGCATCGCCTAAATAGTTTTCTGCAAGGTCAGCATATAGTGCAGCAGTTGCTTCACCATTGAATGTTGTTGCCCATACAGTGTTGTATCTGTTGCCGCTTGCACCAATGCTTACACCGTTGTTAGCACCAGAGTTTACAGGACCTACAATGTTGCCAGTGTGTGTAATACTACCAGTTATGTTGATACCAACTGTACCAGAAATAGTTCCGCTTGCAAATGTTAAGCCAGTTAAGCCTGCTAAACTTGTTGATGATGCTCCAAGTGCAACAGTTGTTGTACCGACTGTAACACTACTGTTTGCTAGTTCAGCGTTTGAAACACCAGCTGCTTTAATGCCAACAAACCCGGTTGTAGTTTCAAAGTTAGCACTATCAAAACTTGCAATACCTTTAGTAGCTGCACCGGATGTAGCTGCTGCTGTAGCATCAGACAATGCCAACTTGCTTTGTGCAATCGCAGCACTAGCATTAACATCGCCGTTAACAATAACACCACTACTAATACTTGCTGTGATAGTGTTACCAGATGTGTAAGTAAGTCCAATGTCTCCGTCTACTGCAACGTTTACAGTTTCTTGAGCTGTACCTGTGAATGCCAATAGTTGACTTAATACTGTGCCACCTGTACCAGTAATAGTTACATCACCAATATCATTTAACTCATCTGTTTTTGCATCAACATATTGTTTTGTTACAGCATCACTGGCAGCAGTCGGAGTACCCAAGTTAGTAACACGGTTACTACCCAAGTTCATGTCACTGTTCATTATAGTGTCACTAAAGCCTGGGCCACCTAATGACATAACACCTGGCCCAATAGTTACTCCGCCAACAGCACCATCTCTATCAAAGCCTAAACGTGCATCAATATAGCCTTCTGTTGCTGTTTGTGTTGGTACTGCATCGCCTTTGGCATCAGTAAACGTATCATCGTTGCTAAACTCGTTAACACGCACACCACGCTTAAATCCAATACCATCAATGTTTGTAAGAACAAGTGCAGCATTGAATGTAACACTACCAGTACCTTGGTCAACTGTGAAGAATCTACCTACACGGAAGAAACCATCTTGGTCTGTCATAACAGTAAACACTCGACCTTTGCTACGCTCTTGTACTTGTGCTGCACTTGCATTACCTGTGCTGTCAATAGCATCGTTTGTACTAACTGGATCAAATCCGTATGGTGAACCGTAAATACGCTCTGGATAGTTACTGGTGTTAAATCCACCTGTACCAATGTCAAGCATATCATGTCCTGTTGCACGACATGTACTGATGTTTACAGTAATCTCTGCTGCCTCTCCACTGGAAAGGCCTAGCTTTAATGTGATGCCTGCGCCGTTTAACAATGTCTTACCAAGACCGCCGTATGCACTACCATCTAGTGCTGGCCAGTTAACATCTGTGCCAGCAACATCTGAAATCTGTAATACAGCAACATCTTTTGAGCCTGCTCCACCTGTGTATGCATATTCTGCATATGCATCAACTTGATGTGTTTTGCCGCCCCATGTAAAGATCATATCAGCATTTGCAATACGTGCTTGTTCTTGATCATCTAACTTGTTGATTATAATAAATCTACTACCGTCTGTGCTATTTGTTGCAGCAGTGTTACCCATTGTGATAGTTCCACTTGGAGTAACTGCACCAACAATGTCTGTGTAGTTTGGATCGACTGTACTATTAAGAGCAAAGAAGTTTTCAGTTGCAGTAATCACACTTTGTTCAACAGTTAAATCTGTATATCTAAAGTTACTATCAAATGTAACCATACGCTGATCTGTGCCTGTAGTAACACCGTCTGTGATTTGATTGTTAAACGAAATAGTACGATATACATATTCTGTGCTATCTTCTGTGAAGATAAATGCAGTACTTGGACGTACAGGTATCTCTTCAGTTGGGAAGTTGTCTAGCAAGAAGTTTTGCTTGTGACGTACTACAAGTTTTGTATCATGGATTGTATCTTCTTGCAATCCGTTTGATGCAGTTCCTTCTAATCCTGTACCAAAGTTGAATCTCCAAACTTTGCCGTCTATTACTGGAGTACTAGAATCGTATCTTGGAGTACCTGCTACAGTTGCAGTACCAATAGTTCCGCTGTTAACATCTGTAATAGTTACTGTACAATCGTTTGCAGTAGTTGCACCACCCAACAATGTACCAGGAATAATGATTGTTTCACCAATAGATGCGCCTGTGCCGCCACTGGTAATATTAACACCGTATCCGTCTGTTCTATTTTTAGTTATTTGTAAAACTGCATCGTCAGCTGTGTATGTGCCTGTAAGGCCCGCTGCACTACTTGTATCAATCTCATATGAACCTAATGTAAAAGATGCATCAGTTGCGTTTGTTATTTCATACGGCTGATACAATCCTGTAGCGTGTAAGATTTCAACTTCCGACACGTTGTTTGGATATTCTTTTAAATCGTATGCATACATAAACAATGCTTCTTCTGCTGCATCTAGATTGTTTGCTGTGACTGTTGCTGGAATACCAACATTAGTACTTGTGCCTGTTGTAATTCTACCTGTTGTATTAAATGTACCTGTTGTAGTATGCACATACAATCTAGTAGGATTGGCTGATCCATCTTCTTCACCAGTGAAACTTAATATACCTGTAGCATTTGCTGCTCTAACTGCTGTACCACCGCTAGTATATGCAGTGTCGCCAGTGGAGTCATAAGCAGTAGAAAGTCCTACATCTGTGTATAATGTAAAGGTATTAACGTCCTGTACATCTACGTAGAACTGTAAATCATTTAGTTCTGTCATTCCAACAATGCCGGATATTGTAACTAGATCTGCATCAGTTAGTCCGTGTCCATCTGCAGTAACTGATGCCGGACTTGCTTGTGTAACAGCAGTAATAGTTGCATTAATCAAGCCTTGTGTAAGTGTCTGTCCTACAGTGATAGCACCACTTGCTGGAACAGCAGAGGCAAAGTCTAAGTATCCATCTGCTCTAAATGTCTTGGCAGGGAATACCATGTCGGCTCCGAGTGTAACATCTGTAGCAATTTCATCAGGGTCGGCACCTTCTGCAACTAGACCAAATATACCGTAACTGTTGTTGCCACCTAAACTTCTAATCTGCGATCCGTCTAGTGCAAGATAACCTGTATGGCAATAATATGTAAACATACTAACAAGTTCCGACAACGCATTGTTTACTGCAACTGCACCAAACCCTAAGTCGTTGACTTGTGTAAAGTCGTTTGCAAGCATACTTCTGTTGCCGCCACTTTGTGCAAAGATATCAATACCTGTACCTGAAAGCCAACCTTGTCCTTCGACAAATGTACGTGAAATGCCGCCTCCTGTGTACGAACTAAATGCCGAAGTATTATATCCAGCAGTTAATGCACTATCAGTGTACAGTTCAACTTGTTTTGGATCTGCTGTTGTTTTAACATATAATGTTGCACTGTTGATCTGCACCATTCCGTTGACATTACTAACAGTAACTCTATCACTGTTGGAATAGTTGTGATTTTCAACAGTGGTCATTACAGCAGTTGTTGCTTGTGTAATGTCATCAATAGTACGTGATGTACTATCGCTAGGATTACTAGTTTCGTTTAAAACAAGTGTTGCTGTACCTGCTGCTTTATCATAGTTTGTAATTGTATTAACTTGATATCTTGCACCTTGATGGAAGAACGGGAACGGTGTAGGAGGTCTACGTACAAACAATCCTTCTCCTGCTGGTGAACTAACATCTATACTATATGCACTATTTACAACATCGACTGTTAGTGGCATGTTACCTGCATACCCATCCATAAACAAACCGCCGGCAAAGTTTCTGTTTGTGCCTTTTGACTGTGAGAAACTTGAACCTGTTTGGCAGTATGGCGAACGTGTTAGTATTTGACCTTCAGGATCAAGTACCATCATAAATCCACCCTGTCTTTGAACAGTGATGTTTCTTACAATTGTAGCATCGTTACATAGGAACACATCCATTTCGCTGTTGTTTAGTGGTGGTCTATATGTTACATTAAATGCAAATGCAATACAGTTAACTAATGCTTGACCATTTGTTAGTGCAGCAGCTTCCGCAGTATAATCAGTATCAAATACTTGATCCACTGCACCTAGTTTTGCAAAAGGTGCTCCGGAATCATTGGCTAGTACATTTACCATAAGTGTGCTTATATTTGTAATAGCTGCGGCAGTTTCTGTTTCTTGTCCTGCAACTGCTCCTGTATAATATGCACCTTGGTTAGTAAGAGACTGCTCTCTACCACCTACACGCAAATCATTTACAATACCGTCAATGATTAATCCAGTGTCTCTACGACACTTTGTTTCGCTGTATACCAATGATGGATATGTTGCATCAACATATTGAATTGTTTCTTCGATGAGGAATGCTTTATTAAGTTCAATAAGTCTAGCAGCTTGTGTAAACTTGCCAGGGTTGCTAATAGCATCTGTACCGACTACAATCTCATCCTCTGGAACGGCTGCATAGTGATAACCGTATTTTCCTTGCTTGCTACTAATAGGATGCGTAAATGTATGTCCGCCGCCAGTGGTAGTAATGTTAAATGTTAGGTTGGCTCCGCCACCTGCGCCAAGTTTACTATCATTGATTGTAATAGTTTCGCCTACAATAAACCCATCGCCGCCAGCAGTAATCGATACTGTTGCTGCACCACCGGAAAGTATGATAACTTGGAAGGTTGCATCTTGTCCTGATCCTGAAGTACTGTAGTCATCTACACCAATCTGATATGTGCCTAGTGTACGTGACGCATCTGCTGCTGATACACTTCCAAATGCTGTAGCTGGAGAATATGCTGATATCAATCCGTCTGTGATAACGTCTCTATAGAACCACGTTGATGCCCACTTACTTTGTGATACACCTGGCTTCGGACGAACGACACAACGTCTAAACTCATCACCTTTGATACTTACGTTTTCAGGCAACTTGATAGGAAGATGCTCGTAGTAAATACCTGATTCAAGTCTTACAGTAATTTGGTTGTTGCGTGTTTTATTACCAAACTCAAGTTCTTCGCCAACAATAAACTCAATAGGTTCAACCAAGTCAACTGTAACTGCATCAGTTGAAACAGTGTTAGTTCTAGTATAGTTTGTAATAATACCTTTAGCACCTGAAAGTTTACCAACAATAACCTTACCTTCAATAAGGTCTGGATTACCTTCAATGCCTTGGTCGACTGCATCGCCTGTACCGTTTGTAAATGTAAATGTATAACCAGTACCTGTTGCAGCTAGTGCAACATCAACGTCTTGTAGGATAGAAATAATTTCGTTGAAGCGATTTGTGTAAGCAGTAATGACGCCTGCAGATACAGTGCCTGGAGTTGCTGTGTTTGCTTCTGCAAATACATTAAGCACTTGTGCTTTAACTACTGCAACAGCAGCTTGTGTTTCTGCACCTTGTTCAACTTTTGCTTTAATAGCACTAGGACTTGCATTATATCTCTGTCCAGCCCAACGTGTTAAGTAGTTAACAGTAGTACCTGCTTGTACATCTAAACGCACAGCATCAATCATAAGTTTTACATCACGTTGACACAACGTTTGATTATAAGTTAGATCAGGATAGGTAGTTGCAAGAAACTCAACTACAAACTCTTGTATAGCATTAACATTAGATACTGCTAACCCACTAGCAGCAACAGCAGTAGCAGGAGGACTTGAATATCCAGCAACACCGTCGATGATACTGTTTACTTCTCCATCGTTGTATGTTACAGTTTGTACATACGGTCCTGGTTCAAATGGTGTAGCTTCAATGATTTGTTCTGCTTTACGCATTGCAGCATTAATAGTTCTATAAGCATACTGCTGACTTCTACCTTCTTGTCCTGCTGGTGAAACAGTTTGGTTATCATCGCCTGTTGTAGTAACATAAATGTTGGTCGAACTTGCATAACCCTGTGTATCAACGTACAGTTTTGTAACAGCTTGTAAATCGTCTTTGCCATTTGGCTGACCAAATCCTTCAAGCGGACTTGGATGGTCGGATAGATAAAGTGTGTCCAGCATTGTACGATTTGCTTCAGTGCCAGCTCTAGTAATAACTTCTTGTGTTTGAGGAACCTGTGTGCCTGTTGCGCCACCCGGTACTGACAATGCACCTGTTAATGTATCACCCGATACATTTACATACGTATCGTCAGCAAAGCCTTTACTAATAACAACATTGTCAGTTGAGATAGCTGCTGCACCAGGGTGTGTTGTTGCCCAGTTGGCTACAAGCGTGTCTATGTCGTCGCCTGCGCCTGTATTTCTTAGTTTTGTATTAATACCATTACTGTATCCAATCACAGCTTCCATGTTTAATGGAGCAGTCAAGTTTGGATCAGGATCTCTATCAATATGCGGATCATTAATAATGATTTTAAGTGTACCACTTTGATCCGGAGTGGATGGATCAACATCTTCAAACTCTATAACAACACTATTGTTGTTTGTGTTTACTAAATCTCCAGCTGCATTACTGTTTGCATCACTGATAAACTTATAAAAGTTTACTCCAGTTTCAGTACTGTTAACTGCTGTGATTGCACCTGTGTTGCCTAAATATGAATCTGGAGTATCGTCAATGTTTTTAAATGATATTGCACCACCAAGTCCGAATACAGCATATAGTTCAGTAAAGTTTGTATTTACTTTTTTGAAACTTTCTCTAATACTATCGCCGGTGCCGTCATTGCCTTCGATACCAATATCAACGTCTTGTCTTGCCATTCTTAATTCTCCATTACCATTGTGGTATTAAACTGTCCATATCAAAATTTACACTAACTCCGCAACCACAACTGCTTTTAGCATTTGGATTGTTGATCTCAAAGTTACTGCCAGTTAAACTATTTACATAGTCAACTTCTGTTCCTATTAGAAACATTACACTGTCTGCACTAATAATAAAGTTACCTTTATCACATGCTACTATTTCGTCTTGAGGCCCTATTTCGTCTAAGTTCATAGTGCCCCAGTCGTATTCAAAACCTGCACATCCACCACCTTTGAGATTTAAACTGATTGCATAACAATCATTCTCTTCACACAACTTACTAATTTGTGCATCGGCAGCTGGAGTTATTGTACATATTGTCATATTTCTGTTCCTCTTATATCTATTTATCGTTGTATTTTATAATCTTAATGTAAATATAGTTATGTATATTAAAGAATATTTGATTGATACTTGGCACATGCGTCAAAGCAAACTTGGCAAACAACATACTTATAATCGCAAAAAAACAATGGTATTGTTGCGTTGCGATGCCTGCGATACAGAGTTTACTAGAGAGCGTGGTCAAATGGATCCTAAAAGATTAAACAACAACTACTTTCATGTTTGTGAAAACTGCGATGCAAAACGATTTGCACAACAGCGCGGCGTAACTGCAAAGCAAGTTTGGAGCATGAGTGCTAGTAGTTCTATTCCTATCAACAAGTTATAGTTCATAGTTGTAATCGTTTGCATATTTGCTTGCGATAGTTTTTATCTTTTCTAAGTGATAACCCGAGACAGTGATGTCTTCTTTCTCTGTGGCGTTTTCTGACTCTATTTTTTCTTCACACAAAAACTGCTGATTTGCCCACAGTTCAAGTTTGTATATTTCTTCTAACTTAAAAACTTTAGGTTTAAAGTTGCCAATGTGTGTGTTTGGCAATATTGCACAGTGCCAGCGCCAATCTATTTCGTTGTATGTGTTGTGTAGTATACGATCAAGATGTGTGTCAAAACAACCTTCAACACTGTATCGTTGCTTCATAAACTTATATCCGCTTAGTATCCACGTGACTGGGTGCCTTACAGTTGTAAACAGCTGATAGTCTTTGTAGTCTGTAAACGGTTCGGCTGCATATGCCTTTTCGTTAGGATCTAAACTTTCCCAGTCGTTGCTTAGTTTGTGTAAGTATCTTGTAACACTACATCCGCCGCACTTTGGTATGTGTATAAATCCTAACTTTAATCGGTGATTGATTAAGTTACCACCAATTACCCCTTGCGCCATATAGTCCATGCACCGTATGCGATTGCGCCGTATGCAATAAGTTTAGTTAATGGTGAAAAAATAATAATAGCTGCTCCTGCTGCTACCATTAGTACTCCATCAACGGTTGACCGCTCCCGCAATCGTGTTTCTATCCAATTTTTGATCATTACTTAATCTCCTAATACGTTTGTCTTGTTCATTTATTTGACGTTCTAGTCTACTTAATTTTTCTTCTAATGCAAAAACATATGCGTGTGTTGGTATTTGTTTTTCCGTACCCGCTTCATCTAGCATTGTAAAAGTATTCACGCCTGCTCCTTTGAGACCGCCTAACACACGGTTAGGATTTTTATCTCTAGTTGCTACTTGTGGAGAATTTACTCCGTACATTTTATTTAAATAACTCATAATGTATTTATGCTGCCATTTCTGTAAACCCGCCAGTATTAATAATATGACGGTCTAGTAGTTGTCTGCTTGCTAAGTTCTTACACTTTGCCTCTACCATAATATCAGCCCACTGCCAATGCGATAGTGCCCAGTCATTGACTGCATCATTCCACATGTAATCTGAGTGTGCTCTTAGTTTTCCTTTTTTGAAGCCTTGTTCCGTAAGCGCCGCAAAGTCCGGTCTTTGTGTTGCTGAGTAACTGGAAAGAAGATCTTCTCTACTACAACTAAAATGCATAGCAGGCCGAACGCCGCGCCAACTAGCCACAACACGTTTGATTCTATCATCATTGGGTTCAATATATTCTCCTTCTCGACACCAATGGTGATGGATGTCTAGCACCAGAGCGAGATCGTTTGCAAGCTCAAGACTGTCTCCAATTCCCCATTTGTTTTCGTCGTTCTCGATTGTAATAGTGTTTCTTGCCTCCGGTGAGAGACGTTTAAGCGCGGCCTTGATACCGGCTGGACCTTGGCGGCCTGAGATGTGTACGTTGCACTTGAAGTCTTGAAACTTGCGGCCGTAGCCCATCCACCTAATGAGATTTGCATGATATTCAAACTCCTCTATTGATCTTTCCACGATTTCCGGAGTGTCCGATGCGAGGACAACAAATTGTCCGGGATGCATCGAAAGTCGCACATCAAGGGCTCTTGCCGCGTCACCAACTGCACCATAGTGCTTCTCACAGTATGCCAACACGTCAGGCTTACTCCAAAAATAGCGCCAATCAGGATGGGTAGCACAAGGAAGCTGATTACTACCAAGTCTAACCATTCGAAGTTCTGGAGCAAGGCTTCCAACATATTCTACTAACCTTTTTGCTGCGGCTGCATTGTGTTCCATAATGTCCCAAAGTCGCTGTTCTGCTACTTCGGTAGTTTGTCTATTTAGCCACTGTACTGTTGTACTGCGTTCTGTAAGCGGCCGCTGAATTTCTTCTAGTATTTTTTTCTTCTGTGTTTGGTCTTCGTGCAAGTATTTACATGCAAAGCCTATACGTTTGATCATTAGTTGTGCCTATTCATTAGTTGTTCAAGTAGTTATAACACGATTTTATTTGCATGTCAACATTTAATGCTGAACACCATTGATGATATCATCAAGTGCTTTAATAGCTACTGTATGATGTAAGTTTTCACCCCATGTTTCACAATAGTCTTTGCCTGCTGCATCAGCAAGTTCTTTGCTGCTGTAAACACCATGGAACCTATTTCGTTCTGGATGTCCTGTATTGTATGTGTGTACAATATAAATGTTAGTTGTTGTGTTCATCGCCAGTTCTCCTTTACCCAACTGTCATTTGCATCTGCAGGATTTGGTTCGCCGTGAAACACTGCAATGCATGTATCTGGATGTATTTTAGGTGGTGCATCAATTGTAAAGTTACGTTTGCGTCTTTCATCAAGTTTGAGATCGCGCCTATCACGCATTTCCCATTTGTAACTCATTATCCATTCGTCTGGCCAAAAAACATGATCCTTGATATGTTTGTACATCCAGTCTTGATCTCCTCGTAGTCGTAATGTTTCAGTGCGAGGATTTTTTTTAAACTGCTGCCAAAAGTTATCATATTGCCCTATTTCTACACGAAACACACTGCTGTTCATATGTGTCCATGTTGGGCGCTGAGTTCTATTAAAGTCTCTAATGATATTAAACTTTTTAGGGGCGCAAGTAAACAGTTTATCAATATTGTTAAACACAATCACATCTAAATCTAAAAACAACAACGTGCCGTTAATAGGCAAGTCAGCACCAACAAACATTGGTTTGTACCACCAACCATCTGCTTGTATTTTTGGCAACGGATATGTTTTAATATTTTTATCTATGCCTTTAGGATCTTCAGTAAAGCACACAAACTCATATGGTATAGTTATATTACGATTGACCATACTGTATAGTTTGTTTACATATTCTGCACTATACTTGGTGCCCCATTTTAAACATGCTACATAGTTCTTAGAAGATAATAGGGCTACATCTAGCAACCCTATTTCTTGGTCAAGTTGCGCTAGTTCAGTTAAGGCTTTCTCACGAGCCTTCCTTGCTTTACGCACTTGTTTAGTTTCAGTCCACTGCTTTGTAGATTGCACTGTTTGCTCCATGTTCTGCACATTCTACTTCTACGCACCAGCAACGATTGTCTGTTGCTTCGCGGATTAGTTTATCTGCAAACTTCCAAGCGTGATATGCAAACATCTCTGCACCAACACCGTCCATTACTACAACTTCACACAGTCCCATATTCTCAAGTTCTGCAAACTTGTACAAGAATGGATCTTGTCTGTCAATAACAGTCTTGTGATCAAAGTTATCTTCTAGCCATGCCTTCAACGGTTTTAGTCCGCCAAAGTCTACTGCCCAGTTTTTGTTGTCAAGTTCACTACATCCAAATGTAAACTTGAAGCCTAAGCTATAACCATGTAAGAATTTGCAATGCGAGTGATCTGCATGTGGTTGTCGGAACACTGCTGATAAGCCGATCTGGTGTCCGTATGTTTTAGTCGAATAGTAAGCCATTAGTATACTCCTTAGTTAATGGAGTGTGCGGAATATTTAGAGTGGGTCGAACACTTAGTCCACTGTACTACTTATAATACTATAGTTATTGCTGATCGTCAACTGATTTTACTATCAACAAAATATTACTATACTCTGCTGTCTTTGGAACTTTAAATACCCAATGATTGCACACAAACTCACCTGTCATAGTTACTCTATATCTGCCGCCGTCTTCCATATCTGTAGGACGTTCCATGCTCCACATATTTGGCAACGTTTCACCTGGTCTGGTGTTGCGTATATACTGCTTTGTAAATGCATCTAGTTTATGACTATGACTGCCGTCTTCTGC
>Ga0209716_1000778_pt1 | contig 27412 bp, 29 predicted proteins | sample COGITO_mtgs_1205_FD_184811 | JGI IMG/M metagenome (GOLD analysis project Ga0209716, IMG submission 184811) | Pelagic marine microbial communities from North Sea - COGITO_mtgs_120531 (SPAdes) (version 2) | ecosystem: Environmental > Aquatic > Marine > Epipelagic ...
GGGCAGAAAGGCACTTTCATTTAGTGTTGCTCCGCCATCATCAGGATAGTTTGGTCCGTTACCATAATACGTACCTAGAAGATAACATGGTAATGCTTGGTATAAATATGCAGTATAATAACCTAGTTTTTCTGATGATTCATCACCATCCATCAAGTCTAATCTTAATTCTAATGAGTTAGCGGATCTCCAGACCTTAGCAATTGCCTGGTAAGGAGGAGCATACGTCCCTACTGTAGGGTCGTAGCTTCCATTATCGAGATATTCTCCTCTTACATCAGTTGAACCCTGCACTTTACCATCATTAACCAATGCATCTGATAATAAATCAGCCCATAGAGAAACATATGTATGAGCACTAGAATAATCATTCAATACACCATTTATAAGAAAGGGTATGTTTGCAGGATCATTTATTTCTTCATCAGTCACATAAGATATTGAAGAGGATGTACTTTCAACGAACGATTCACATCCAGTTAAAATAAGTAATAGGTATAACGAAATATATATTTTTTTCATGATCTAAAACCTTACGTTAATTCCAAAATTATAAGTAGTGGGATAGGGCATCGTATGAACCTCTACGCTTCTATAACCATTGCCTGTGGTGCCTATCGGGTCTGTTATAGCACCTGACATGTTTAGCTCAGGATCTACACCAACCGCGCCTTTCGCTCTCCACAGTTTTACATTATTAGCTGAAACAAATACTCTTAACCCAGATATTGCATTATCTAATTTGAGTAGAGGTAAAAACTGGTCTAAGCTTACACCCATGCTTATCTCTCTCAATCTTGTGTAGCTACCATCTTCAGTATAGTTTGACGAAAATGCAGGATGTGCTTTTGCAAACTCATCAGCTGTTTGTGCCCATTCATCCTCCCTTCCTGGAACAGCAATAGGCAGAATTACCGCGCCGTTAGTCGCTCCAAAAACATCATAATCAATAGTGCCCACGATTTCTTCATCTCCTACAACAGGTGTAACCTGCCTTGTCATTTCAGCAGGAATCAAATTCATCGCAGCGAACAGTTCATCCAGCCCAAGTTTTTGCATTGAACTTAACCAACCAATGTGACCATTGTTGTTTGGTCCGGTGGCCCACCACATACCTCCAACGGCAGAAGAAAACCCTGTTTTCCGCTCAAATAGCATAAAAAAATCAAATATTTTATAATCAACATTTACAGAAAAGTTTCCTATATGCTCAGGTACTAGGCGTCCTATGTAACCTTCTTCCTCTAGTCTATACCCATTAACTGGATCAAAAAATGGAACGGAGCCCTCCAGGCCTAAGAGTGCAAGATCGAAAGTATCAATCATAGCGCCATTAACTTTTTGACCCCAGAGAGAGTATTTTGGATAACCTTCTCTGATAGTAACTAGTCCAAAGTTATCAAATACCGGGTCACCCATTTTTTTAACGGTATTATCATTCCAACTATATGAAAGACTCATATCTACGTTTAAATCTTTCTTTTTTATTGGAGAAGCTCTAAATAGCGCTTCAAATCCTTCCATTTCCATGCTGCCAATGTTATCTGGCCTTGCCAAATTTCCGTATCCCAGAGATGGAGAGAGAGGGCGGTAGATTACAGAGTTTTCTGCCCATTGCTTGTAAGAGGATAATTCTAGAGATAACAGGCTTTTCCAAGTCATATCTAACCCTAGTTCTAGTTCCTTAATTCTTTCAGGTTCAATGTTTGGATTACCTACTCCAGATATTGTTGCACCTGATCCATTTCCTCCCACACTACCCGACCAAAGAAGGTTCTGACCGTCCGTATGAGCTGGCAAGACACCGCTCTCACCATAAGCTGCTCTAAATTTTAGCATTTGAAATTGAGATGGAACAAAATTGAACTTATCCAATCTTGTAGAGAACCGCATTCCAGGGTATCCAATTGATCTAGATGAAGAACCCAAAGCAGAACTATAGTCCTTTCTATAGCTTAAGGTTAGAAAATATTGGTCTAGGAATGACATTTCCTGTGTTAAAATAGCTCCTGCATCCCTAGCATTTCCTTCCCACTCCCCAGCAACGGTTATGTTAGAACCCGAGCCAATATCTGTTACTGCATTTTGTCCAAAGGAATCTCGAGCAATCTCCAACCCTTCCCACTTCCTATCAAAAAATTGAGCTGACAAGCTTGAAGTGGCGACCAATCGTCCCATTCTGTAATTATGTGCAGCGCCTAAATCAAAGATTGTATTCCTTTCATTTGACTTTTCTATGGCTTTTGTACCATCATTGAAAAGTGCATAGTTATATCCAGAGGGGAATAAATTACTGTTATGTCGCTCAGCATCATCAAAGCCTAACTTTGCATACAGCTGAAACGTATTCAAGCCAAAACGATAGATGTTATTAAATGGATAATATTTAATTGATGCAGAGCTAATCAACCTTTTAGTTTTGAAATTTATTCCTAATTGGGAAATAGACGTACTATCAGACTCTTGCCAAGGGTTAAAAGCAACTAAAGTATTGTACGAGACACTGTAAATATGATTATCACTTGGTGGCATGGCTGCATCAAGAGTACTATAGGATGTATTTAGACTTAAAGTTAGATTATCCTGCGGTATTATATCAAAGTTTGCTCTCAGAGTATTTCTGTCAAAGTAGTTTTTATCTTTCCAAATTACCATTCCTTCCTCGTGCCTTCTAGAAATAGAGACGAAGTGCCTAAAAACATAGTTACCGCCACTCATACTAAAGTAGTTATCATTAATGGCACCGTCTGATAATAGACTATGAAATATATCTCTATTTTGGAACCCATCATTCACTTCAAAGTTAGGACTGTTTCTTCCAGAGGTAAATTTGTAGTTAAATAAAGGGCCATCTTGACCAATATTACCTTTCTTAGTCTCAATAAAGACCACACCGTTTGATCCGTTAGTTCCATAGCTTGTAGCTGCAGCAGGTCCTTTTAAAATCTCAATATTCTCAATATCATCGGGATTGAAATCAAGTAATGTTGATATTCCCTGTCCCCCAGTAGTCAGCGCGTTAGAGCCCATACCACCAATTTCATCATTAACTACTCTCATGCCATCTATGTAAACAACTGGTTGCTCTTTTCCATTCAATCCCCCGCCTGCTCGCATGTCAAACCTGAAGCCTCCGCCAACTGTTCCAGAAGCTTTTCGAATATCAAGCCCACTGACCTTTGCCATTAGTAATGAACCAAAATCAGTATAGGATGTAGATTCGTTAAATTTTCTTGGTTTTAACCTTGTTACAGCAACCTCCGAAACCTCCACCGAACGTTCGGATGCAACCCCGGTAACAACAACTTCTTGACTATTAAAAACATCTTCTTCAAGCTTAAAGTTTATTTCTACTAAATCATTACCCTTTATAATATCAAGATCCTCATCCTCATCCTCATCAAGACCCATTTTATCAAGATAGGATTGATCCATATCTGTAGCACTGTCTGTGTCATATGCAGAAATATAAATGGTTCGATTTTGAGATCGATAGCCTATATAGTCACAAATAAGAGTATACTTTCCTAAAGGAATATTCTGGATCTGATAGGTACCCGCAGAATCGGTTGAAGCACCAAATGAGGTGTTAAGTAGATATACATTGGCTCCCCAGAGTGACTCCCCTGAACCATCTTTGATACTGCCCTGTACAGACCCGTTGTTTGCAAATGTTTTCATTCCAACTAAAAAGAACAGAATGACAAAAAACTTTTTCATTTATTTTCTCCGTTTAATGAATAATTATTTATTATAATTATTATTTAAATATTTAAGAGTTTACAAAACCAATAGTTTGTTTGTACACAAACAAATCTACAATTAAAAAAAAAATAACAAAAGTTAAGAACCAAATATTTCAATAATTTCTTGTTTAGAAAACCTCAGAATTTCTTTTGAATTTCTTTATGGGGAACTCGATTAGCACCAACAAAGTCCTAAACCATAATGGACTTTAAAGCCTAATAGATGATTTTTTTCTAGCAACTTTAGTTATAGATTGGTTTATAAATAAAACCTAAAAACAATTTTAGATGATGTGTCGATTTGTTTATTATCAGCATCATCAAAAAGATAGTTTAAAGATGCCTCACCACTAATTGAAAAATTAGCATTAATTGAGTATTCTAGACCATAAGTAGGAGAAATTACTTGAACTGGACCTTCGTCTGTTAACACTACTGTTCTAAACTGTAAACCAAAATACCTACTCATAAGGTTATTATTTAAATTTTTTGATTTGAAGATTCCTAAACCGAATATAGTCGCCGTCCGAGTTTGATTATTACCCCACTCTCTAATATGGTTTATCCCTGGCTCATAAATATAATTGTTTAGTCGAATTGAATATGAAAAACTGGGATTAACGAAAGAGGTCGAATTATCGAACCCTGAAAAAATTTGTAAAATAGATTCATTTCCAATACGAATACTCATTCCGTGATTAATATATTTTTTAGTTAGTTTATTATCCTGTGAAAAAACTACGGAAAAAATAAATACGGCTACTAAATATTTTCTTATCTTTTTCATTAGGCCCTCTCCTTATGATTTAAATTGAAATAATTATTAAAAACCTATGGGGGAAAACAGAGTATCGCAAGTGAAAAGAAATAGAAACACCCACCAAGGGTGTCAAAAATTATAATCTACCAACCATCCTAAAAAAAACCAAAAATGTGGGACTTAATGCGTAAAGATATTTCTATTAATAAGCTATAATGAAGTTATTTTTAATCAGTCAATGCTGTTTCTATAGAAAGTAAAAAAGCCTCAGTCTCTTCTCGAGAAACCAAGGCTTTTTAGTGCGGGACCGAAGGGACTCGAACCCTCGACCTCCGGCTTGACAGGAAAAAGGCCTATATTTTACACCCCCGTAACTACTAATATATAATGAGATACAGGCGGATGGTTTTCCAAAAATAAAAAAGTCCGGTAAATAACAGGTGGTTGGGACAGTTGATTTGCTGTCAGACTTATTCTTAATAAATAAAGATGTAATGAAAAACCTATCGCTGGCGGTCATGGTCATGGCAGCGGTGGAAATATGAACCTTTACGTATCTACTTTTGATAGCGACTTTATTCAAGGTGACGATATTTCTATTGACGGAATGGTTTGTGAATGTTGCCCAACATCTGCAGTTCAATGCGGTAATGTTTCTATCGTCGCTTATCGCGACCGAAATGAAGCTGAAGTTCGGAATATAAATATTCTTCGCAGAGTAAATGGGGAATGGTCAGAGCCTTATGCGGTTAATGATGATAATTGGATCATCTCAGGTTGCCCGGTGAATGGTCCAAAACTGGCTGAGAAAGATGAGAAGTTAGCTATTGCATGGTTTACTGCTCCAGACGGAGATTCACAAATTAATGTGGCCTTTTCAAATGATCTTGGTAAAACATTTTCTAATCCGATTCGAGTAGATGGAGGCAAACCGCAAGGAAGAGTTGACTTACAATGGATCGATGAAAAAACTATCATTGCGACTTGGTTGGAGGCCAATGAAGAAAATTCATCTATCGTGTATCGCAAAATTGGAACCGATGGTTCCAAGTCTGAAATGAACACCATAGAAACGTTAGGTGGCGGCCGGAGAATTGGGTACCCACAAATGGAAATTGTAGGAAATCACATTTTATTTTTGTGGACGAATCCTATTGAAAAAACTCATATCCAATCAAAATGGATGAAATTTTTCATTAATTTTAAAAATGGATAGTTTTTATAAAATTCTTTAATTTTCGACGATGAAAAACAGAAATAAAATTTTAATTCAACGGTTAATGACAGGATTTTTTTGTCTGACAATTCTTACACATATAGCGATAGAACCGCCAATACTGTGTTTTGAATCCGACGGTCACATTAATATTGAATTAAATTGTAATAGTGATTGTGAAATACCAAAAGAAGCTGACCACAAAGACGATTGCGGTGAGTGCATAGACGTCAACTTATGGGATTATAATTCGGAAATAGTATTTTTAGTTACATCATCAGATTTTGACATCGATTTTGAAACACTCAATTCAGAATTCAATATTTTTGAAGTTTTTTATCAAATTTCTTCCGTATTTCTGATGAAAGAAATTCAGCAAACAAATTTTCCACCCTTCCTAAAAAACACCATTTTACTTATTTAGACTCTCTTTCTAAAATATGATTCATTATTGGTATAGTTAACCAATATTTTTCAAACATTTTATGAAAGGCGAGTTATGCAAATCCTCTCTCGGTGTATTATATACACCTCATTTACGACTTTGGTATTATGCCAAACATTAGACATAGAAACCCTCGAAGGATTGGTGATTGAACGAAATCTCCATCTCCTGGCATCTTTAAAACAAATAGATATTCAGCAAGGGCATTACAACCAAAGCAAGAAATTGCAAAATCCAAGTATAGAAATAGAATCCAATTCCGCTGTAGAATCTGAAAGTTCAGTGATGGTATCACAAAAGATTCTTCTTGGTGGAAAAAGAAAACTTAAAATTCGTTTGTATGAACTGGAATTAACGAAATCTCATTTTGAACATGAAAAACTGAAACATGAGAAATTAACTGAAGCATTTCAATCGTTTGTAGAGATTTTGCATTTACAGGAAATCAAGGTGCTTCAGAATAATCGTATTTTTTCGGTATTGGAATTATTAAACGCAGTAAGTAAAAAAGTGGAAGCGGGGAAATTGTCTCCCGCAGAAAAATCTCGCGTAAAAATTCGACACTTTAATGAGCAAATGAAACTGCGGGTAATTGACAAATCGCTCAAAACGGCCTGGCTCTCGATTACAACTATGTGGGGAGATGAAAAATCATCCTTCGATTTTGCCGAAGGTGATTTAAGAAAACTATCTATGTTGCCTTTGTCATATTCTTTTAAAAATTCTCCGCTCATTCAATTCGCTGAATTGTCTGTAGAAATTCAGCAAAACAAAATTAAATCAGAAAAAGCTATAGCTATTCCCAATTTTTCTTTGGGTGCTGGATTAAAACAAAGTGATATTCCCGGAAATACATTCCAGATTGGATTATCTGTGCCACTTCCTATATTCAATCGCAATCAGGAAAATATTAAAAGTGCTGTTTATGAAATGGAAAAGGCAGAGTTGGAATTAAAAGCGACGGAATCAGAATTGAAATCAAAAATAATTAATATTCAGACTGAATTGGAATTACTTTTTTCTGAAACAGTAACTCTAAAAGATGACATTATCCCGGAATCCCTCAATGCCTACACTATTATTACAGATGGTTATTTGAATGGACGATTTACCTATCTCGATGTGGTGGATGCACAGAAAATGTGGTTTCAATCTAGAGAACAATATTTGAACGTATTGACTGAATATCATCAGAAGTTCTTTGAATTAGATTATTTGACTGGAAACAAAATGCATAAAAATTTTAAAGAGAACAATTAATCATGAAAAAAACAACTCTTATACCAATTTTCCTTACAGCAATTTTAACATTTTTCTTCACTCGGCAATATTTTATGCAGGGTGAAGAAATGCATGCGGAGAAACATGAAGAAGGTGAGCATGAATCAATAATGATTTTTTCACAGGAATTATTAAATGAATTTGGGATTGTTGTAGAAACAGTGTCTGGCGGTGTTTTGGAACAAACTATCGAATTGCCGGGAGAAATTCAAATTGACCCTGATCGATTGGCACATATTACACCGCGATTCGTCGGTGTTGTAAAGGAAGTTTTTAAACAAATGGGGGAATCTGTAAAAAAAGGCGACCGTTTAGCAATTATCGAAAGTAACGAAAGTTTGACTACATACGAACTTCATTCATCTATGGACGGCGTTATTATTGATATGCACTTTACTAAAGGGGAAACGGCTCAACGCCCGGACCATTTTTTCGCAGTGGCCGATTTGTCCGAAGTGTGGGTGAATTTAAGTGTTTATCAGAAATTTCTATCACAAATCAGTTTAGGGCAATCTGTGAGTATTTCAGTTAATTCAGCAATTGCTCAAACAGGAAATATTTCCTATGTGTCACCCACATTGGATAAACATACGCGAACAGCCACAGCTCGAATAGTGTTGAAAAATTCAGATGGGAAATTTCGTCCCGGACAATTTATAACGGGCAATATAGTGATTAATCAAGGGAAATATAATGTTCTTATTCCAAAGACAGCACTTGAAACAGTTAATGGAAAGACCGTTGTTTTTGTAAAAAACCAAAATGGATTCGAACCTGTTACTGTCAAAATTGGAAAAGAAAATCACAATAGTGTAGAAATCATTTCAGGCTTGGAAGCGGGACAAAAATATGTGTCCAAAGGTGGATTTGTATTAAAAGCCCAAATGGCCAAAGGTTCATTTGGCGGTGGACACGGACATTAAAATGAAAAAATTAATTCAATTTGTATTAAAAAATCGCTTGTTAGCATTGGCGGGTTCACTGCTGGTTTTGGGTGCGGGATATTCCAGTTACAAGCAACTTCCTATCGATGCATTTCCCGATGTTTCGCCGAACTTGGTGCAGGTATTTACCACAACAGAAGGGTTGGCACCGGTAGAAGTGGAAAAATATGTAACCTATCCCATTGAAGTGGCCATGAATGGATTACCCAATATGGAAAAAATCCGTTCCGTATCGAATTTCGGCTTATCCGTGGTAAATATCTATTTTGAAGATGAGACAGATATTTATTTCGCGAGACAAATGGTAAATGAACGTATCCAACAAGCAAGAGAAAAAATTCCTAACGGATTCAGCGAACCGGTTATGGGACCCATTTCCACGGGAATGGGATTAATTCTTTTCTATTATTTGGACGATGAAACAGGAAAATACTCTCTTGAAGAATTAAGAACGATTCAAGATTGGCTTGTGAAATTTCATCTACAGACCGTTCCCGGTGTAACAGAAGTATTGGGAATCGGTGGCTATGAAAAACAATATCATGTGATTGTGGATCCATTTGCATTATTGAGATTTGATATTACGATTCAGGAAATTATTGAAAAAATAAAAACGAATAATTTGAATGTAGGCGCACAGTTTATTGAGAAAAATTCGGAAGAATTTATCGTTCGTTCTGTGGGGTTGGCATCAGAAATCGAAGATGTGAAAAATATCATTCTTAAATCTGAATCGGGCATACCCATTTTCTTGAATCAAGTTGCAGATGTTGAAATAGGCGGAGCAATTCGTCGAGGCATCCAAACTCATAATGGCGTGAGAGAAGTGGTATCCGGCATGGTAGTAAAGTTGTTTGGGAGCAATTCGTCCACTGTAATCGGGCAAGTGGAAACGAAGATGGAAGAAATCAATGGTATGCTTCCTGACGGCATCAAAATTATTCCTTATTATGAACAAAAGACTTTGGTTGAAGCATGCGTAAAAACCGTGAGCGATGCATTATTGCAGGGGATCATTCTCGTTATGATTATTCTGTTTCTATTTATGGGCTCCTTTCGCCCTAGCATTGTGGTGGCGGCATCTATTCCATTTTCTGTTCTTTTTGCCATGATTGGGATGAACCTTTTTGGCATTTCCGCAAATCTCATGTCCTTAGGTGGTTTAGCAATTGCTATCGGAATGATGGTGGACGGCTCTATTGTAATTATTGAAAATATTGACAGAGTTTTGAAAGAAAAATCTAATGATGAATCAAAAATACAATTGATTTCCAAAGCGTTTCTTGAAGTAATTCAGCCTGTTACTTTTGCCATTATCATTATAATTATTGTCTTTTTACCCCTATTTACATTGCAAGGCGTAGAAGGAAAAACATTTCGTCCTTTGGCTTACACAATTGCAATTGCAATGTTTGGATCACTCATTTACGCTTTGATTCTTTCGCCGGTTCTTTCATCCTTTATATTGAAAGATTCCACAAATAATGGAGAAAAGAAAGATTTATGGATTCTTCGAATAATGAATCGCATTTATGAACCGGTCATCACCTATTTTGTGGAAAATCGAAAAATGGCTGTGTGGCTGGCAGGAAGCCTCATTGTTGTTGGGATGTTCATTTTTCCTAAATTAGGTTCGGAATTCACTCCAAAATTAAACGAAGGAACTATTGTTGTCCGCTTATCCATGGCACCATCCATTTCATTGAATGAGAGCAAAAATACCACGCTCATTGTGGAACGCCGATTGATAAAAATTCCGGGAATTACAGGAGTCGTTACGCGTATAGGTCGTGGAGAAATAGGTGCCCATACAGACCCCGTCAATAATGCTGAAATTTATGTGTTGCTGAAGCCAAAAGATGAATGGGGTAATAATAGTCAAGCAGATATGGAAATGCTGATTCGAGAAGAGTTGGAAAATGTACCGGGTGTTTTGGTGAATATCACTCAACCCATTGCCATGTCCGTAGATGAACTTTTAGAAGGAATTCGAGCTGAACTTGCAGTAAAACTTTTTGGTGACGATTTGGAAATCTTGAAAGAAAAAGCAGATGAAATTGCCGATGTCATTCGGAAAATTCCGGGTGCGGATGATGTGCAGGTGGACCAAATTACCGGAACCCCCCAATTACTCATTACCATAAATCGAAATGCCATTGCTCGCTATGGTATCAATATTTCCGATGTGCAGGAAGTGATTCGAGCATCTGTGGGTGGGGAAACAGCAGGACAAATATTTGAAGGGATTCGTCGATTTGATATTTTGGTAAGATTAGCGCCGAATTTCAGAAATACATCAGATGCTATTGCTAATATTCTAATTCAATCTCCGGACGGAGTGGATGTGCCACTTTCAGAATTGGCCCACATTGAAGAATTGGTGGGACCGAGACAAATTACGCGAGAAAATAATCAACGATTTATTACAGTGCAGTGCAATGTAACGGGACGAGATATTGGTTCATTTGTGGAAGAAGGGCAAGGTGCTATTGATAATTCTATCATTCTTCCTGCCGGATATTTGGTGAAGTGGGGCGGTCAGTTTCGATTACAGCAGGAAGCAAATAAACGATTGGCAGTAGTTATTCCCATTACGCTTATTGTTATATTTTTGTTATTATTTTACAACTTCAATTCTCTGAAAAATTCATTACTCATTTTGTTGAATATTCCATTGGCATTGGTGGGTGGGGTAGTCGGATTATGGCTCACGGGACAAAATTTATCAGTCCCAGCTTCGGTGGGATTTATCGCACTGTTTGGTATCGCTTTGGGAAATGGTATGGTTTTGCTTACGTACATGAATCAACTGGTAAAAGATGGTGTTTCCATAAAGACAGCCTCAATTACAGGAGCCTTATTAAGACTTCGTCCCGTTTTGTTGACAGCTCTTACAACTGCCCTTGGATTGCTGCCATTATTATACGCATCAGGTACAGGAAGCGAAGTACAACGACCTCTTGCAACTGTGGTCGTCGGTGGTTTAGTTACTTCAACGATATTAACTTTATTAGTTATTCCAGCATTATATAAATGGTTTTCGGATAAGAAGAATTAAATTAACAATTGAAAAATAAAGGAATAGTATGAAAAGTATTCATCAGAAATTGATTTGGGTTTTCATCTTGATGCCCGTTTTTGGAGGACACTAGTCATATGTCCAGTGACTATGTCCCTTTATATGAGAAGATAGAAGGGTAGAACCCCTGCTTTGGGAGCAGGCGCGTTAACCGGACTACGCTATATCTCGAATTTATTAAAAAAGTGGGTAAACTAAAAAATACCGAGCCCCAAATCGCCCGAATACGCCCCTAAAAAAATTCACGTAGGGTAAAACCCGCCCTTAATAACCCTCATTCTCTTCCAGGTGTCGAATAAGTCTAACCTTGTCTACGTTTGACCATTTCTGTCCAAGTCAAATCTTAATAATCGACTTCAGGTTGCTCCGATTTTAAAAAATTAGTCGGCCGCCATCGCCCGATTCCCCGAAAATCCCCGTTCAAATATTTCCCGTCATAATATGGTATAAGAAATTTAGTAGCAGCTTTTACGCGAGCGGCTTATTTCATTAAACTAAAAAAAAGGAGCTATTATGTTAGCTAAAATAAAAACACTCACCAATCTGGGGTCAGTTTTCATCAGTGTTGCACTGATAACATTTCAAATAATCGATTTGTTTACAAACGAAAATAACAACCCGGCTATTAGCGATGGCAACGAAACAGACGAAGGCTAAACTACCCCAGGAGCAAGATGATACCGTGATTGAAGTCAGTCTTCGTCATGTTATCATTCTCTTTTGTGGTATAAGCCTCGCAACACTTGTAGTGGGGACCACATTAATATATGTGAAAGACCACTCGAAGATCAAACGACAACAGGCTTTCTTTGATGGAACAAAGGAAGTCATAAAACTAATCTCTAAAGGAGACAACAATGGAAGAAAACAATAAAGGGTTTGTTATCCCTGAAAGAATCGAAGTCGTCACAAAGACTGTTGGGCAAATAGCAGTAACTATTCTGGTTATCAGACTTATTTGCAGTGTGCTTGCACCAAGAATCATTATCGTTGAGAAGCACTCATCATGAGCGATACAAAACTCAGGATCAATATTAACGGTCAAGCTCTTATAAAGACTGGAGAACTTTTCTCTAATGCTGTCTTATTAGGGGCCAATGTATTCCTAATTGGCACAAGTTTAACCAATGCTGTCAGAAGCAAACGGCAGGAACGGATCCAGAGCAACATGCAACTCGGCGCTGAGATAGCATCTGCTGTTGCAGGCATTACAAAAGTAATCATTGAGCAGGTAGATCATCATGGCCAGACAGATCAGGACCTATGAACCGGAAGGTAGGACATACTCTGAAGATGGTCTTTACTGCAGCCATTGCGGCAACACACAAAATTGGCAGATAGACTTAAGGCTCAAACACAAGGTCGAAAATATGAGCTCAGGTTTATCTGTTTCTCTTGATGAGTTACAGACAAGAAAGATCCTGTTCGCTATACAGAATAACTTAGTGAATATGGTTGATAAATCTGTCAATGAAGATAAAGCCATCTTTCAATGTGCTAATTGTAGTAACACCTGGATAGACTTCCATGAGAGCATCGTGGAATGCTGTTTATGGAACGGTTGCCCAGGCTGCTTTCATTGCGGTCAGTGGATAGGCGAGTCGGAGCTTCTTGAAACATGTACGAATTGTATTACAGAAAAGAAAGGCGATATAGACGAAGACTACTGTGACTCCGGATCTTGTCCTGTGAGTGACTTTGGTCTCCGTGAAGTGATGGACCACTATGGTACTCATTTAACTGAAATAAAAGAGTCTCTTGGATGGTTTTAAGATAAGTCGCTAAAACAAGAGTACGCTAAAGGGCCGGCATTTGCCGGCCTTTTTGTTTAATAACAAACAAGGAGACATTATGACATTTTTATGTGCTGAGTGTGGCAATTATACCTATTTCGAATGTGACGTTCAGGTTCATCGATCTGTTAAGCCAACTAAAGAAGGGCTTATTGTAGAGGATGCAACGTTTGATGATTTTAATTGGTCCGACTCCAACATAAGAGACGGTCTTGAGGATTCTGTAGGGTATGCATTAAAGCAAAGTGCAGATGTGCTGCAGTGCAATCCAGATACGGGGCACTATGAGAATACACTTATCACCTGTGCCAGGTGCGGAAGTAAGAGAGTGACGCCTCCCTATTCCAAATGGAGTCCGAAAAGCTACAAAAGCGTCTGCAAAGAGATCCTTGAAAACAGGGAGGAATTTAAAAACTTAAGGAAGGAGAAAAACTACTATGCAAATACACTGCCGGTCCTGTGGGAACCATAAGGGTTTTGTGATACCCCTGTGGGTCAGAGCCACCTTTAAAATCAATGAAGACGGACCACTGTCCATTCTTCATACCAAGCAATTAGAAAGCATTGAAGAGAAGCTCACTGATCAGGGTAAAACAAGCTACGCGCTTACCTGCCAGGAATGCTCTGGAGATGCTGAAATAACCTTTAACGAATACGAGAAACTCAATACCCGTTCAAGAGAAAAACATGCATTGGAGGGATTATGACAAACGGATACAGAAAAGCAATAACAGACAGAATCAAAGAGTCTGTCAATAACTGGATAGAAACATTAAAGAAGGAACAGCCGGAACTGCTCTTAACAAAGCAGTGGCAGGTACTGTTTCCAAAAGGATTTAATGAAGGCTACAATTGTCTTTCAGTTGTAACAGGAAGCAAGAAAGGACAACACTTAATCGCTCAAGTAGAGTTTGTTCTGCCGAGAGATCTAGAATTGGACTATGGCGATCTTGAACTGGTTCTCAAAAACGAGCCTTACAAAGAGCCTACAGAAAAAGTAAAAAGAAAGGCCGTGCCGGTGCCAATTGATGAGCCCATCGATGTTTTAAATAATATGATTACCGGGGTGAATACTTTTTTGAGCTCACTCAATATCAATACCCCTTCCACAGCAACCTTTACCGGATTTAATCAACTTACCCAAACACAGCAGCCTCCAGTTAAAGCGGCACCTTTGTTATCCACAACTACACAAAAGCCCTTGGAGGCTGCCCCGCCTTTTAAGCCAGCTGATGAGAACCTGGTTGAAAAGGTGAAGAACACCATGCTGAAAAGTGAGTATTTACCTGAATGGCTGAAGACCATAGAGAGCCGGGATGTATTTGAGACCCTCATGCAGAAACTTGCTGACGGGTTTGTTCACTACCAGCAAAAACTAGGTAAGGCAGTGGATTTAAAAGAGTTCTTTGACAAATACACTGAGCATCTGAAAGAGACAGGAAAACTGTACTACCATTGTAAATACAAGGGAAAACCAGTTGAGCACGACAGCAAGGAGTGGTGTTTAGAAAGCTACTGTTCTAAAAAACCCTATCGTTCCCCGTGCTCGTACAGCACTTTGAAGTTTGGAACAACTAACGACTAAAAAGGAGTTTATAAAATGGAAAACAATGTAATCATTGATGTCCCTGAAAGAATAGATCAGGATATTGAGGACTTTAAGATAGACGCTATAGACGACGAGAAGAACTACACGACCAGTCGGATCAAGCTGTGCAGAGATCCTGAAGATGAGTCTCCGATACTGTTCTACTCGCAGGAGCTGTCAAGGAACTTTAAGAACCCCAATGACCCCTTCAGTAAAAGGCATATCATCAAGACCTTTACAGCTGATAACGCAGAAGCGGTTGCCGATGTAACGGTGGAGCATAAGTTTAAAGATACGCTTCTTGCCCATAAAGATTTTGTCTGGGACTACAATCCACTCTCCGATATCCATAGTGGCTCTATGAATCTGTTTATGGATGAAGACACAGCAGGGTTTTTGGAAGACATAGGTGTTCGCACAGAGGGAATGGCGCAAGACTTCCAGTCTTTGGAATCGGTAGAAGCAACACCTTTCATGGAAGATGTTTCCCTGGATGCCACACGGCTGAAAAACGAGTTAAAAGATCTTCAGGGAAGAATGTGGATCATAAAAGATCAAATGAGTGATGAGTTTTCAGATTGGATTGAACCAAAGACACTCACAAATGACGAGTTTGATGAAAAGCTTGCTGTTGAAAAGGTATCGGAAGGTCTTGTCCAGACTTACCTGTCACTAAAGGAACAGATAAGCCAGTTAAAAGCAAAGCTCGGTGAAGTAAACATGACCGTCTTTGAAGAGACCAAATCCAAGATCAAGTTACCTAAGATCATAGAAGAAAGGAGTTTAGATGAGCTATTTGAAATATAACCTTCCGGGACTCTGGTTTCAGATTTTCCGGGAGGTTTTAGCAGCCAATGAAAAGATGGATAAGGACAGGCTGGATAAAAGTATGTTGCGGGAAGTAACAACAAGCATCTTTATTGCTTCTAATCAAAGAGGCATTACAAGACCCTACAGCTACTCAAAGTTCCAAGTGGCTCTATTAGAGCTGACGAAGGGACTTTACCATGAACCTGAACAAAAGAAGGTTTACACAGCAATAAAACAACTGTTAACCACAAAGGAGAAAACAAATGAGCACATTAACACTTGACCTGGTAACCAATACTGCGCTGGATAGGGTGTCGGACTCAGAGCTTGATAAAGAGTATCGGAAACGATTCTTTCTTTCAGCTGGAGAAAAGCTCCATGGTGCAGAAGATGCTGCAAAGCATTTTAATATGCTGTTTGCAAAAGATCCTTCCAGGGAACATTTTGGTATCATTTACCTAAATGTGAAGAATGATATTATCTCCAGTGAGATACTATTCAGTGGAACACTCACCACAGCAGCCGTTTACCCCAGAGAAATCATTCGTAAAGCTATTGAAGAAAGTGCAGGAGCCATTCTAGTTGGACATAACCATCCCAGTGGCAACAGGCAACCGTCGCAGGATGACTTGTCTATTACGAAGAAGATTAAGGCGGCTTGTGAAACTGTGGATATTGTTCTTCACGACCATTTGATTGTAACAAGTATAGGATACTACTCCTTTGCTGATAATGGAGTTTTATGATGCCCATGTACGAATACCGCTGTGCTGTTCCCAAGTGCAGTTTTCTGTTTGAAGAGCTTGCCAGGATGGATGGTGACAACCCCGATTGTCCACGCTGCAATGGCCAGACGATGAAACTCATGAGTTCGCCATCCTTCAAATTTCGAGGGAGCGGATTTCATATAACCGATTACACCAAAACCGGGCCGAAGACCGCCACAGCGAAAACCAAGTGACTAGGGGGCAGGATTTAACGATTCTGCCCTTCTAGCGGATTTTCAGAAAAAACGACCTCCAAAACAGTCCCTATTTGGCGATTAAATAAAATTTACGGCCTGGTGTTCTAGTGAAAAATTTAATTTTAACGGGGGCTCATCCTAAAACTACTCAATTTTCGTCCTAAAACTGCTCATCTGAAAGTTGTGCTGTTTTTTGGTGCTTTACTCATTGCTTTACTCATTGCCTTACTCATGCTTTTGGTCGTGTTTGAGTTGTGAAACATTCATTTTTTTTACATTAAATCGTAAGTATTGATTGACAAAATTTGGTTATTCGGTTACATTAAAAGCACAGGGGGCTTAATTCTCTGGAGATGAAAATTAAATGAATATCCTCCCCTTTGAGACCCTCATAAACTAGAAACCAATGGAAAAAAACATGAATTCAGAATACATAACAACGGATTTCTACCTGACCTGTTTTCTGACCCTCAACGGCCAGATTATCAGAGAGATAAGACGGGTTGGAAATTCCAGCCAGATGGAGTTTGTCTTTACAGACTCCGAGAAATTAAAGAAGTTAATGGACGATTATTTTTGAAACAGGGCTCCTGTAGATGCCATGACATATAAGGACCAGATTAGGAAAATTAAATCCATGCTTTATAATTATTAACACATAATCAAAATAATAAATATGAAAATTAAAATAAGTAAATGCAGCAATTATGATGCTACTAAAGGTAAAGACCAAAACAATAAAATAGTTGCCCAAGGATGGGAACTTCAGGAAATAGACTGGGATGAAAATAAGCTCAGAGAGCTCGTCACGCTGAACGGCATTTCATTTAACGAATATGACAAAGGTCACAGAATCAATAAGAACTGGAAAGGAAGTCACGGTGTTATGCTGGACTTTGACGATGGGGCGATGACGGTAAGTGATCTGTTAGATTATCAAAAAACATGAAAATATAATTCTCTTATTTTTTCCAGCCAGAACCATCAAAATGCGAAAGAAAAGCCGAGCGGCGAAATCATTCCTGCTTGTGATAGGCTCAGGGTATTCATTCCATTTAAAACGTGTATTAAAAATGAGTTTGACAGGCAGGCAGTCGAGGCATGGTTTAAAAACAACTATAACTCTATTGATACAACCTGCATGGAAATGGCTCGTTATTTTGCCCATGGCACAACCGCTGTATGGAAGTTTGCTGATAAGAATAAATGCCTGGATTGGAAAAATCTTAAAGATCTTTATGATAAAGAAAAATACGATTCGGATCAATTAAGGCTGGACGACATAATAATTGACCATAACGGAGATGAAGTCACTTTTCAGGACCTAAAACCTGACACGTCAATTTTCTGTCCTGTCTGTGGAGAGGATGAACATCGAAGCAACACAGGTCAGCACAATGCAGTCAAATTTATTAAAAAGGACGGGCTGCCTTTCATTTACTGCAGCAGCTGCAAGTCACGGAGCATGGGTTATAAAGGGAGGGGCAATTATTATTTACATTCGAATGACGGCTATGAGATCAAGTCAAAAGAAAACAATGCCATTGTGTTTATTGACACCTTGAAATGTAAGTTTTTATCCGGTTGTAAAGAAAATGGCATGGATGATTTTGTGATCAGGGATATTTCCAATGAGTATCATGCACGGCAGTTCTGTGAGAGCCATGAACTTCCCATTCCAAAACATTTCATGAGGGCCAGATATGAACTTCTATTTGATAAATACGATAGAACCAATTTTGAAGAAGGGTATGTGAATAAATATGCTCCTTCAAAATATCTGTTAAATCCTATTCCTGAATCCTATTCCCCTGAAATGCCAAAATACATTGGGAAAATTATTAACCATGTATCGGGCTTTGATAAAGAGATTACGAAACGCTTCATTAATGATATGGCAGATTTTATTCAAACCCGCAAAAAAAGAAGGACCGCATTTCTGTTCCAAGGGACAGAAGGAACCGGGAAAGGTTTTCTGTTTACGGTTGTTTTTAATAATATATTTGGTTTGGACTATTGTTCACAGACCGACATGCACGCATTTAAGGGTCAGTTTAACAGCTTTTTGGAAAGTAACGTTTATGTTTTGGTCAATGAAATATCTGGAAATTTCTCGTCGCATAATGAGAATATGAGCACCATTGAGAAGATAAAAATTGCTATCACTGATGAGGTTATACAGATAGAGGGCAAAGGCAAAGACAGGTATAATGGGAAAAATAATTGTTCTTTTGTTTTTGCATCTAACAGAGATAATGCCCTTGTAATTCCTATCGATGATAGACGTTTCAATGTTGCACCGAAGCAGGAACAAAAAATTAATGAAACCGAATGGTGGCTCGGTGATGAGAATATGGAAAAGATGGTTTTATCAGAGCTTCAGGGTTTTGTATGGTATTTAAAATCATATTCCGTTGACAAATCAATAATAAACCGCGTTATTGACAATGAAGCAAAGCGGATCCTGCAGACCTTGAGCATGAGCAATGCGGACCTTTTCTTCAATGCGCTTAAAACGGGTGATTATGATTGGTTTTTGGAGAATTTTATAGAAGAGAGTTGGAATAATAATGTCAACGAAGCCAAAGCAGTACGCAATGCTCTGGGAACACCGGACTCAAATGGTTATGTAATTATCAAAAGCGGTAATCTGTGTGTTTTATACAATTACATGAATAGTAAATCATTAACTCCCCAGAGTTTTGGGAAATTGGCAACTGCAAAGATGGGCGAAGCTAAACCACATCGCTCAGGCAAGAAGGTAATTCATGGTTTTAAGCTGAAGTTCACTTATCCGCCAGGCCATACCATTGTTACTCCTGCAGAAAAAGATCAGGAGAGCAGCAAATTATTCGACTAATTATGTAAGAGCATGTAAGAGCATGTAAGGGTTTGTAAGGGCTTGCTCTTACACTGTAACTAACTATATAACTTAAGATATGGGGATAATTAGTCAAATGTAAGAGCAAGTCATAAAATTGTTATAGAAAAGAAAAATATAAAATATAAAAAATAAATAAAACAGTTCTCTATAGCAAAAAAGTTGCTCTTACACTCTTACACTCTTACAAATGTGGTTGATCGCACACAGAGCAAATAAAACAGGTGTCAAGTTTATATGCATAATGTCATTGAAGGGGGTAAAAATGAAATTATTAAAGAAACTGGGGTTTAAGAGCCGAAAGGCTAAGCTCATGTCCAGAAAAAAAAGACTTGAAGAAAAAAGAAGAATAATCATCAACACAGATCCTGTGAACTTGGATCAATTACACATAAAAAAAGAAATGGACCCAAATTAAGGCTAAAGGGAAGCAGCAGTGCTTCCCTTGTTTGGTTTATCCTTCAGAAGGCTCTGGTGAGCCGTTCTGCTTGTCCCATTTTTCTTTAAGGGTTTTTATGCCCTTTTCGGCTGTGGATTTAACTGCGGGATAAACTCGGCATGCGATAAAGCCGCCTATACCTGCAATAGTATTCTTCACCGCCGTGTTATTCCAGGCTGTTTGTAAGCCCTTTAAATAACCATTCATAATGGTCTCCTTTTTTAGTTACGTGCTGCCAACTGCAGCACTTTGTTTACGTATGTGTCTTTCCGATAATTCAAGATCCCTGCTTTATCTACTCTCCCCGGACCTTCATGGTATGCTTTCAGCATTTTCTTTGTATCACCATTATACTTGCCCTGCAGCCAAGATAAATAAAGCACACCTAAAGTGATGTTGACATAAGGGTCAAACAAATCCGCCTCACTACTTTGCAATTGAGATGCTGCTCCTTCACTAATTTGCATGATTCCTTTGCAGTCAGCACTACTTAATGCAATAGGGTTCCAGTGGCTTTCTGTAGCGATTACAGCTTTAACGATCTCATAATCAAGCTCATATTCCCCGCATAGACCGTAAGTGTAGATCAATAGATGTTTCAGTTTACGTACGGCAAACCCCGGTCTGTATTGCTCCTGGATTTGTAACGCTTCTTCATGAAAATCAGGTATCTCTTCCTGTTCATTTTCGCATGAGAAAAACAGAATCAGGATAATGAAGGATAATAAGACGCCCGCAATGAATTTAGTCTGTTTCATAGGCACTCCTTTTGTAATGTAAAGCGATTGATGAATGAAATACAGGCACCGTAGTGCCTGCTGCTCAGCGAGAGGCCTTCATTGTCATATGTAATTATGGATCTAAAGACTCTCTCACTTTTCTTATTCCAATAAATACCTGCAAAAGCCCCCCCCCAAACAAAAAGTGGGTACCTAAGGCTCATCCCCCTACCGGATCTACCAGACGAAGCGACCACGTTTTCCATATGAAAAACGGCTTCCTAAAATATTTTTGGGAATTTTTTTAGGGGTTATAAAAGGCTGACTCAGAATATATTGAAAATCCTTAATTTTGGAGTACTATGCCGAGCAAATTCAATCCAGAGAAGTTTTACGGAAAGGTTTTAGATCTCTTGTATGAAGAGGATTACTCCGGGGCATTAAAGCTGCTTGAGACTGTACCACAAGCTCATATAAAAAAGAATGAACATCATAGTATAACTGCCTTGTGTTATTATTATCTTAATGAAGAAAAAAAGGCTCTAGACCATCTAAATAAAATTTCATCTAAGGACAGAAAAGACCCTGACTATCAGTACCTAAAAGCAGACTGTCATTATTATTTAGAAAGAGACAAAGACATGGACCCGGCCATCCGTGCATACTCAAATGCTATTGAGTTGTACGAATCAGACCCTAAATCACTGGATTGGTTCGGTGAAAAAGACATGATATCTGCCAGGTCCAAAATATTATCGTACAGGGCATTAAAGGGGATTAACGAGTTGAACGAAAACAATCTGAAGTCCGTTCAAGAATCATTAGACTATATAATGGAGCATCATTCTGACTGCATGGATGAAGATTCTTTTGGGCCTACCGGGGTGTTTTTAGTCAAATGTTCCCTATCAGATGAATTTAGTGATCGAAAGGAAGACTATATTGATCTTTCGATTACTTCTCTTGAAAAAGCAATAAAGAAATGTGAAAAAGATTCACAGGACCTTCCTTTCTATAAAAATGTGCTAGGATGGGCATATTCTTTATCAGGAATCAATGCAATTGAAAAAGGGGATATTTCATCTATAAAAAGGATGGCTGAAAAGATAATCGGGATGGATTTAACGCTGAGTGATAATTATTCAGCATACTTGGATATCGGAACTTTTTTGGGTTCATGCTACCATATTAAGGATTTCCTAGAAACGGATGAACAATACCTCCTGAATGCTCAAACATTTTTATCTGAATGCCAGAAGAGTGATGTCAAAGATATAAAAAACAGTGCAATATTATTCTTAGGCATGCTGAGTGTTGAGAAGGAGTGCGATATTAGAAATACCATACGTGGTTTAAAATTTGACGATGAATTTTTAAATGATAATTATATTTTTATTCAAACACTTCTTGATCTGGATAAGAAACCACAATCTGTAATTCGCGCCCTGAATAATTTAAAAGATAAACAAACCATACCTGAGCTACTAATCAATCTTATTTTGGTAATTGCTTATGGGGAAGCCAAAGAAAAAAGTAAGGCAAAAAAACTCTTAACAGAGACAAAACGTGAAGATTTCCCCAGTGCTTTCTATCTCCTTCCGGTATTTGATCTTGCATGCTGTGTGGTTTTAAACAGCAGTGAGGCAAAAGTTCATCTTGAAGAATGGGTGGAGCAATACCCTGATTCTGAACGGTTTAAAGGGTATCTATCCGATGCTACGAATCCAAAAATTAGAAAACAGTTTACCAATATGATACCCATCGAAGATCTTATGTCTTTTATTAGCCAATACATGTATTCTGGTGATAAACAAAATATAGAATCAAAAATGTTAGGCTCTAAAAAATCTACACCCATTGCCTTGAAGAAGAAAAAACAAAAACACGATGATAAAATTATAACTTCTCAATCAAAAGCATATAAAAACCACCTAATCCTAATTCCTAAATACAAAACTGGGAACAAATGCCAAAACAGATTTCAATGGTATGATGAAAATGGTGATTTAAAGGAAGGTAAGCTTACTGATGACCCATTTGATTTAATTTACTATGTTGCATGGTTGGATCAGAACAATAAAAAGAATCTATATTTCTCTACGAAAGTAAAGGATGAACATATTGTCGAAATCATGGGTGAAAAACATTCGTTTGGTCCGAAAGCTCGATTTAATTCTAATTGGGCAAAGGACGACAAATACGGACGATTAAAGGGACAAAGAATGTCTGATATAAATAATAAAATTGATAAAGAGACTATTTCACGACCAAAAACTTCCTTAATTATTAATAATAATATTACAGTTGATTTAATACCATTTCCTTAAGATATAGATAAAATTTAACTCAATTTATAAACAACATTAACTATCAAGGCCGTATATCTACGGCCTTTTTTTTTATTTAGCGTCTTCAGACAGTCTGAAGACAAGCGCAACTGTTTTTGACTGGGTATTATTGGGCGTTGAGGGGGGTCGCATTTCAATAAATGCCGTATCCCGCATCGAGTCCTCTAAAAGCTACCCAATCGATGTGGAGGCAAATTCCAAAGAGGTTTTCGAATGAACGAAAATGCCCAAAATAACGCTCCCGCATCCGGAGACGAGCAGATGCAAAACAGAAATGTTGTGGCAGGGTCTGGCTTAGAGACAGATTCTAGACCTAACCATAACCAAGCTGAACTGGGAACCAATCCAAAAAAGCGAGTGCCATATAACGGATCAAAAAAAATCGCACGGACAAAAGCGGACAGCATGGCTACGATAAATTCGTGCAATGGCCAGATTAGGCGTGTTGATCTGCGGGCTGAATTTCTTATCAAATCGCATCAAGAAGCGAAGGTTGCGAATTCTAATGCACCGGACTTTGAAGCCAAACGTAACATAGTATTGGCGGATAAAAAGGTCGTTTCGGAGCTGACTGACCTAAAAGCGTATAAGTCTGAATTAGAAATTCGAAAAAACGAACTTCTAAAAGCTGAAGAAGCCGAAATAGGCAGCTACTCTTTTGAAGAGTTGAGCTGGTAATCCAAAACAAATCGTAAGCGGACGGAGGAGGGAAATGGCCAGCCCTCCCCCAAAATAATTTAAAAAAGAGACCATAAAATGAATAATAAAAATAGAACAATAACCAACGAACAGTTCTTTGTCATGACAACCGATGATAAGCTAAGTGCGATTTATCACTGTATGTGTTTACATAATAAAGATAATGCAAAAAATAAAGAGGATGCGCGAAGGATTATATACCAATTGGTAAGAATCACTTTCCGATTGTTGAATCGGTTTGAATTGAATTTGGAGGAGATTTACGAGGAAGTCATAAAAGATAACGAGGAAAATCAAAAAATGAACGAAAGAATACATCAACGAACGAGTGAAATAATGAAAAATCACCCTGATGAAGATTGTCCAATAGTCTGGACAGGAGTTGCAACCGAAGAAATGTCTAAGGAAAATAAAAAACGAAGCATAGATGTATCAGAAGAAAATGAGTTTACTCCGGAAAGTCTTTTGAAAATGAATTTCGGACCATCATTTAAAGTGAATACCAATGAATGCGACGATAAATCCAAAATCATCTATTTTTACGTTAGAAGAATTGATAAAGATGAGCTTATTCCATGGATTTCAATTGAAAATCCACAAGGGGATATTGATCGCTTGGTTGGGAAAGACGAAGTAGTAATAAACAACGATAAAGCAGTTTTACTCATTGGTTACCCTCTACATAAGCCCGTGGAGATTGAAATTCATTCGAATGGATCCGAAGGGTTTAGAAGAGGGGAATTGAGTCTGCTGGTAAGCGAAGAATATAAACGGATTTATCGGGAAGAGGAAGGGTCTGCTATAGTGAAAACGATACCACCTGACGAAAGGCGTGGACTATATAACAGGGATGAGACAGACGGTAAATATGGTATTTGGGGTCATGACATTGGTGAGCTTGACTTATCATCTATTACTGTTCATCAACCGGATAATAATGGCATGATAAAATTGAGTCTTGGAATAGATTCATAAATAAAAACCAATGAAATATAACTTTGGCAGCTACCCTTTCAGGTGGCTAGCTCAATAAACTAAAAAGGAGATGAAAATGTCTAAAAAAGGAAAATGGGAATTAGTTGGGAATATTGGGATAGACAGTGGACAAGTTATCATTGTAGACCCATGTTATTTAAATAATTGGATAGGTATAGATAAAAAATTGACACATACAAGAGGTATAAGAAAAGGAAACAAATCTTATCAATGGGAGAAGGATTTCATAAAATATGATGAGCCCCTAAAAAGTGAAAGTGGAAAAACACCTAATGGACTTGTTGAAGAAGGCTGGGAAAAATGGGAAAAAAATCCAGACTTAGGAAAGTTCTCATGGAATGGGATATGTCAATTGACTATGAAAAACGGATTTGGTCAGCTTGAAAATCTTGCTGTTGGAAGTCGTACGGGATGGGGTGATGGATATTATCCCGTTTATGCCTATGTCAAAGAAAGTATAGTGCTTGGTTTAGCCATTGACTTTGATCTTTTTGGATTAGTAGATGATGAATTTTCAGAAAGACTTGGTTTAGATATTTTAGAAGACAATCAGTCTGATTCCTAAGAAGCGAGCAAATGGAGGAGGGAAATGGCCAGCCCTCCTCCAAAATTAACTAATAAAGGAAAAAAATCATGGGAACACGAAGTTTAACAATAGTCAAAGAATCTATAGATCCATCATGCGAGGATATAATCGTTATGTACAAACAATTTGATGGTTACCCTGAAGGATTGGGTCTGAGGTTAGCAAACTTTCTAAAAGGATTTATAATAATAAATGGAATTCCACCAAACCCTAACCCCAAAAGTGCTAATGGAATGCATGATTTGGCAGCTCAGTTAGTTGCTGAATTCACAAACGGAATTGGTGAAATTTATTTGCACCCTTCAGGGACACGAGATGTATGGGAGGAGTTCATTTATTACATTTACCTGGGACCAGATAATATTCTCAGGATTCAGGTAGTGCAAGCGTGCCGTATAAAAGATAACCAATCAGGCGAATGGAATATGGTTGAAGACAAAATATTTGATGGGACGCCTACCGAAGTGAAAAAATGGATTTTGGGTTAAAGTTTTCACCGCATAATCCGGTATAAGAACTATGAAAGAAAAACTCTTCACAAAACAGCAAGTTGCGGATTATCTAGAAGTCTCAGTCAGAACGGTTGACCGTTTGTTCGATGATATAAAATTCCCGGTGTATCATATAGGCCACCAGGTTCGGATACCGCAATCGTCTGTTGACATGATTCTAGAAAAATCCCTGTCCAGTGAAAAGCTTGTTAAAATAGTTAATAAAATACTGGAGGTATAAATGGCTACAATGAAAAAGGTTAAAAGAAAGGATGGATGTGTATCTTATCAAATTAGTTTTGTGCACCCGATCACTAAAATATGGACAACTAAAACTATTCGATGTTCTTACAAGGATGCATTGAAGATAAAAGCTGATATAGAAAAAGATTTAGCATTTGGAAAAATAGGAAAGCCCAACCCGGATTTTAGAAAGGCCTTCTTCTCCCAGCTGAAATCAAAATATATTAAGGATTCCAAACGGAATAAAACAATAAAAACGACAAAGAGGGAAGAGATTGTATTGGAAAACTTCACAAGTTTTTTAGAAAAGGATATGGAACTAAGCAACATCACCACAGAAAAAATAGAAGGATTTAAGGACCTTCGATTAAAAAACGGTAAAAAACCTGCTACAGTCTCCCTTGAATTGCGTGTATTGAAAACAATGTTTAATAGAGCGATAGATTGGGGACTAATCAGTGCTAATCCGGTTAAAGGGGTCAAACTGCCCAGGCATGACAATATTTCCGTTAGGTTTTTAACAAAAAATGAAGTGGAAAAATTGATTTCAACTATTAAGGCTGACGAGAATATCAGATTTCTTCGTATTGTAAAAGCGTATTTACATACGGGTGCAAGGCGTAATGAGTTACTGCCACCGCTATTTACCTGGGATAATGTGGATTTTGATGAAAGGAAAGTGATGATTAACGGGCAGAAAGGTCAATCAAAACGGTTTCTACCAATGAATCAAACATTGTTTGAATTGTTTACAGAGATCAAAGATAATGATCCTAAAACACCGTTTAACTTTAATCCTGACTATATTACGAAGAAAATTGCAAAGTATTATAAGTCTGCCAAGATTAAAGGTGCGAATACCCACTCACTGAGGAAGACGTTTGGATCCTTACTGATCCAGAATAATGTAGCGGATATTTACACTGTATCAAAGCTGCTTGGTCACGCTTCAGTTAAAACAACTGAAAAATATTATGTGGATTTAGTTGATGAAAACTATAAGTCAGCTTTGGATGGATTGGATAAAATAATCTGATTATCTACATTACTTTAACGGTAAAAAGGAAGCTCCTTAATCAGGAGCTTTTTTTATGTTAAAAACTACTTTTTTAAAGCAAAAGTTATAAAAAAATTTCAGGTAAATTTCAGGTGATTACTTCAAAAACGGTCTATTTGTGTCTATTTCTGTCATATCGGGAAAGTACAAAAGGGCAACAAAAAACCCCGATCTCTCGACGAGAAAACGGGGTTTAAGAGAGCGGGACCGAAGGGACTCGAACCCTCGACCTCCGGCTTGACAGGCCGGCGTTCTAACCAACTGAACTACGATCCCTTTTATTTATTTAACTATGTTTTCTGTACAATAATGATAGTGGAATTAATA
>Ga0209716_1000780_pt1 | contig 27295 bp, 19 predicted proteins | sample COGITO_mtgs_1205_FD_184811 | JGI IMG/M metagenome (GOLD analysis project Ga0209716, IMG submission 184811) | Pelagic marine microbial communities from North Sea - COGITO_mtgs_120531 (SPAdes) (version 2) | ecosystem: Environmental > Aquatic > Marine > Epipelagic ...
ATTTATTTTCAACATTTAATATACCTAACTCAACTAAGCCATCTGCTTTAGTTTTTAAAGAAGGATTGAAATTAAACTTTTCAAATACGCTACGGGTATCAGCTGTTTCTACTTGCTGGTCTTCCGCTGCAACTTCTCTAGACTCAGGAGCATCAATAGTCTGAGCACCTTGAGTTGCTTGTTTACTAGCTCTTTCTTCAAAAACTCTAATAGCTTGGAGGGCTAAATAAGTTTTAGCATGTCCCCCAAATGATCCAATAGCTGGGTTGTATCTTTTAGCTATCCCTACTAACGAGCTTGCTTTATTGTTATCAGGACCAAACACCAAGTCAGAAACAAAAGCTTCTTTATTCTCTTTATTAGAAAAGTAATCCATAACAAATTGGTCTTGTTCTTTACTAATACCAAAACCAACTTTACTGATACGCTCAACCACAGCTTGAGCTAACGGTTCATAAGCATACGCAGCCTGAGCATGAAAACTATCAGGAGCGTTGTTCTTTTTACCGTCATAAGTGTATTTTTGAAACTCTTGATTAATAGAGCCTTCTTCAAATGTAACGTTTTCAACTATTCTGGAAGGGCTAGCTTTATTTGTAGCTTTTTCGTCTACTTCAATTTCAGTACTGCCTTTTTTTGGAGCAGGTAATTTAATATTTGAAATTGGGTTACCATTAAAACTGTTATACTTTCTTAAAAAAGCTATTGTTTCAGACCCATTTTCTAAGCCTGAAAAATCTAAAGATTCAGGGTTACCAATGCTTAAAGCTTCCGCTATTCTATTTCCTATTTTAGAAAGAGCGGTTGTTACTTGAACATCCCCAGATTCAACTTCTTTTGCGCGCATAAAGTCAGAAACAGATGCTAAAAATTCTTCATTAGCTTCACGGGACATAGCATCGGAGTAATCATTAGAAACTCTAAGCCCAGATAATTCTACTATATCTTGTAATCCTTTATTACCTGATTCTTTAGCAAACTGTTTTATACCACCCACTATAGATTCTACAGTAGCATCATCAGAGGAATTTAGTATAGCGTGAATACCTTCGTGGTGAACAGCATTGCCACCGACTCCTGCTTTTCCGAGATTTAGATTCTCTTTAACATCAACTATTATTTTCTGTTCATCTAAAGTAACTGCATAGTTATCACCATTAAGTAATCCCTGCACATTTTCTATATTTAAATCAACTCCTTTTCTACTTAAAAAATCTTTAGCTTCGTCAGATGTTTTAAAGGATGAATATGTAAAGCCGTTAAATTTTTCAGAGTTATTATTTATATAATCTCTGAATTTATTGCCCATGTTAAGAACAACTTGCTTGTTAAGTACATTTAGTTTTTTAGCTTCTAACTTTTCAATTTTTTCTTCGTTAACAGCCACTTGCCCAGCACTAAAAACATTATCTGAGTTATATTGTGTTTTTAAATTTTCATTTTTATTAGCTAAAACTTTCTTTTGTATTTCAAGATCTACCATTTCTTCTTTAGCCTCTGTTTCAAAATTTCTATATTTTGATTCCCTAGCTATAGACTCAGCTTCGTATATTGCTGTTAATTGCTCGTCACGCTGCGCTTTATCAATGCTTCCGTTCTCATACAGTACTTCTACTGCATCCGTTTCTTGCTTAATCTGGTTAGTAATTTCTTTTTTACTCTTAAACTCAAGCCCAGCTAGTTTCCTAGCTTGACGTATAGTGCCTTTCGTTCCTCTACCTGCAGCTACTAATGGTCCAGACGTTACAAAAGCCTGCGCCCCAGCTTCTTTTAATTCTTGACCAGTTATGCCTATTGTTCCAAGTTCACTACCAACGGTTGTACCTGTTATGGTTTCTTGAAACATTTCAGTAGGCACTTCTGATATTTGTGCTTTTAAAACCTCTTTTAAATTACCTTTAGATGCTTTGATAGCTCCTTTAAAGTTTCTTTTGACTAAATTACGTGCCACAGAGCCACCTACTCCTTTTGCTATTTTACTAGCTCCAAAAAGATTTGATAGAACATCAACTGATGCTGATATTCCACCAGCAAGTTCTAACTTAGTATAATCTATTTCACCATTACGAACTATATCTTCGTACTCTTTGTTTTTTTCTTCTTGAGACATACTGTCCCATTTTTCCCCTAGTTTTTCTTTACCTTTACCTTCTAAAACTTCAGAAAGCATTCCTCCTGCTTCTTGAGCATAGATTAAAGGAGGCACGATAGACATTACCATTTGTCCAGCTTGCGTTCCAAAAAGTTCGCCAAAGTCTTCACTTGTTAGACCATCTTCATCCCAAACTTCAGGTGGAGGACCGAATTTGTCAATCATTTCTTGATATTGCTGAGATTCAACAATTTTACCTAAACCTTCGCTGTATTTTTCTTGTATTTTATTTTTATAGTCTTCAATAGCAGCTTCATTAGATTCATACTTATCGCTACCGCCGGCTATATTTGTTACAAACACACCTCCTTCTTTAGATGGTGTACCTCCTTGGGATTCAATTCTTTCTAATATTTTACCCAAAGAAGCTGCGTCATCTAGCTTACTTAAAGCTCCCGTTACAGGCATGCCTAAATCAATAGCCTGCGGTACAGTGTACATTAATTTTAAACCGCCTTTTTTTACACTATCAGGCAAAAAAGGAACGCTTCTGAAAGTGTAGTCAGCTAAAGCTTTAACTTGCGCTTCGTTTTCTTTTTCGGCTTTTAGCTCTGCACTATTAATTAACTCTATTTGTTTTTCTACTAAAGCATCCGTGTAAGTATTAAGCCTTTGTTTATACCCATCAGAGCTATCCATCGCGCTTTTGAGCAAGTTAGTTGTAAAAGTGTTTAATTCCTTATTAGCGTCATTAACTCCCTCTGACTTTGATAAATCGTATTTTTTAGATAATTCGCCTTTAAAGTTTTCTATTTTATCTTTTTCAAGATCAAACACATTTTGCGAAAAGGAAGTTACAAATTCGTCGTTTATAGCTGCTTTTGCTAATAAATTACGTGGATTAGAAAAATCAGATAATGTAATATCTTTTAATTGATCTTTAGTATTTTTAAAAACTTCTACAGCATTTGTTGGCTCTACCTTTATGTTGTTTTTTTCTTCATATGAAGGCAAAAAACCTATAGGCTTTCTTTGGTCTTCAGCAAACTGAGAAGGACCTTGTTGGTTACCTTGTAATTCCGAAGAACCATTTGCCGACTGCAACTCCGTATCTACGGGTGTTTCTGCCACTACAGGCGCAGTTTCCTCCGCAGTGGCTTTTTGAAAATCTTCAGCTACCTCTGATACTTCAAGACCTTCTTCTTGTGCTGTAGCTAAAAAACCATCAACTTCTTGTGGAGAAATATCGTAAGTTTTACCGTTTACTGTGTATATTGGCATAGTGTTGTTTTTTATTCAATTATATTTTTTTCGTAATCGGCCATTGACCCTTTGTAACCTACTTCTTCTGCAACATTAGCTATATTCTGTTGTACTGTTTCAAGTCCATCAGATAGCAAGAACACATAAGGCTCTTTAGCTGAAGTTGACGTAGAAGTTGTTCCATCAGCATTTTGTCTTGTTGTTGTTTTGCTTTGTGGGTAAATAGTTACTTTATTATCTTTAACTATTACTTCCTTTACACCTTTTCCTTCTAATTTTTTAAGATTAGGAAATGCGGTATATAAGGTTTTTTTATTGTTAATAATAGTAGGTTGGCCTGTTCCAGAATCTAAAACAATATTACCACCATCAAATCTTACATTTTCTTCAGCTTTAACAAGATCGCTTAAAACAGTGTTATATTCATCTGTTTTACTTTGCTTTCTGCTTTCTTTTCGAATATCAACTTGTTCCTTAAATCTAGCGGTTGTTCTAGCTGTTCCTTCTCTTGACTCAAAACCGGCTATAGGTCTTAATAAATCTACTAAATTAGCTTTCATTTGAGCAGCAATGACTTCTCTAGGGTCTTGCCCAGCGTTAACCATTGCTTCCCATTGACCATGATTCATCTCTAATAAAGCACTCCCATAACCTTTAGCATCCATCACATCTTTAAGCTCTTCCTTTATGTACAGATCAGCTACTTTTCCAATTTGATCTAAGTTATATTTTGTTGTTTTCATACCATCTGGTCCTTCAACAACTTCTTTCCCAACACCTGGTATTTTGCCATTTTTTAAATTAGCAGTAAAAGTGTTGTAGAACTCCATTGGCTCTTGCTTTGCCACAAGCTTAATTTTGTTAAGTTGCTGTGCAATAGTAGTTAAGTTCATATTAACCGGCTCATTTCCACGCGTACCCCCTACTAATGAAGGTCCCTCTCCCAAATCTGCTATTCCAATCATACCACCTCCTCTAGAAATAGTGTTCATCAAATCCATACCTATAGGGTTTGATGCTAGTGTATCTATTTCTTCATTTTTTAAACCCTCTCCAAATTCGTCTATCTTGGTTTTAATCACATCTCTAGCGTTTAAAACGTTGTCAGCTAGACTCATATACTCTTTATTTTTTGTATACCATTCGCTGTCTCTACCTTCTTCTTCCCATTGCTGTCTTTCCTTTTGGTGCTGTAGATATTTTTTTTGCTGACCCATTACCATTTCAGTAATACTGTCATCAATAATATTGTAACCTGTTCTACCTGGGTCAAGCCCTTTTAGTTGCTCGTTAAAATAGTCTTGTGTATCAGCTTGTACTTGTTTTTCGTAGTTTACAGCTTCAGTTACCATATTATAACCTTCAATAGCAGCACTACCCATCCAACTAGGTGCAGACAGCATTCTGTCTTTTGCAATATAAGTTTTACCTTCAGTGTATTGTGAAGTATCATCACTCCCTTGCACAGGGCCTGATTGTCCTACTGAATATAAACTTGCTAGTTCATTAGAAAAACCAGTACGACTGCCTCGTCTTTGTAATGGTGAAAGTCTGTTTATTGGAGTTTTTAATCCACCCCACGGAGTAGAAACACTTTTATCTCTGACTATTTTATCAGCGGTAAGATTTATTTGGTTGCCTAACGGATCATTTTTAGTCCTCCAATTTGAAGCTGCTCTAGTAAAACTATCAAAATCAACTATATTCTGTTCCTTTTTTAAAAGGTCACGTTCAGGCTGAGATAGTCCATCCCAAGCCATTTGATCTGTAAAAGTATAGTAATTATTTACATCTGTAGAGCCTGTAGACTCTAGCGAAGTACCTGTGTCACCAACATCTCCGCTAGTATCGGTTTGTTGGTTTAATGAATCTTGATTTTCATCAGTGCCTTGAGTTATTTGCTGCTGTTGTTGTTCTTGAGCTTTTCTAGCTTGGTCTTCTTGGGCTTTTCTAGCTTGTTTATTTTTCTTAGCTTTACCAAAAGCTTCGCCTAGAGCTGCTCCCAAGCCACCGATTTCTCTACCAATTGTTTCAGAAACTATATCTCTGCCAGCTCTATTAATATAAGCAGCGTCTTCAATTGAAAGACCTCTAGCTTGTCGTCTTCTGTATAATGGACTATTGTTTTCTTTCATAATAACTTTTTAACCAAATATATTTCTGTTACTAATTTTTTTTGTCATTACTGTAAAAATTGACTAAATGGGTTACCAGTTAAATTAGGCATCGTTAAGCCATTAGATTGAAATCCGCTAGAGCTCAAACCTCCGCTCGCTATTGAGCTACCCCCGCTTCCACCTCCAAATCCTCCTTGTGCAACACCACCTGCTATTTGTCCAATGCCTCCCATTAGTTGTTTTGTAGCTGCTGCTCGCGCTGCATCTGCTTGTTGTTTTCTAGCTGAGGCCATTTTGAGTAAATCTTGGTTTTTTTCGTAGTTAGCAACTTGTAAATCTTCTTGACCTTGTGCTTCTAAGTTTTGTAGGTTTGCTGCTTGTTGTGCTCTTAGCATTTGATTTCTTGATTCTTCCTTAGCTATGCTTGCTGCAATGCCTTGTTTAGATTGTAAAGCTGCTTGTGCAATAGCCTGGGCTCCACCAGATGCACCTCCAGAAGCAACCGCAGCTTGCATTGATTGAGCAAGTGCCGCATCTGTTTGCTGAGCTTGGAACTGTGCTGCTTGTTGGTTTATAGTTAGGTCTTCTGCTGTGTTCTCTAAGCCAGCGTAGGGATTAGTAAACTGAGTGTCCATTAATGATTGACGCTGAGCAGCGTACTCTGCTGCTGCTGCTTTAGCTTCTCTTCTCCGTTTTCCGCCTCCAATTAAACTTCCTATTATATTTGCGCCACCTTGTATTAATCCCCCGATAGCCGCCACTGGTAATCCCATAATTTATTATTTTTTTTAAGTTTGACTTATGTAGTATTCTGAACTAATTGCAAAAAGTTCTTTCTTAGTTGTTGCGCTAGTTTTAAATCTAACTTTTGCAAAGAACCCTTTAGTGCCTGAAACATCTTGTGTATTAGCCCCATCCTGTATTAAAGGCCAAAAGCCGTCAGCACCAACTGTTCCAGCTGGATCTACAACGTACACAGGTTGTGTTCCAACAATAGCTCCGTGATATTTACCTTCTTTTAAGAACCATCCTAAGAACCCAGATTCATCTGAATCAAGTATTCTAACATTGTTAATGCTATACACACCATCTTGATCTCCTACTATTTCAGAAGCTTCCCAATCTGAATCACCTTCGTAATTCAATGTGAGATAGTCTGAAACATATGTTGGATTGTCGTTAAATATTACTTGCACGTTAGAATCATAAGCAGTGCCATAGAAAGTGTTCCTGTCAGCCACATCTGAATTATGCAAATATGCTTTGCCGTTTTTAAATGTGTAAAACTTATTGTTCATTGTTACACCAGACTCTGGTATAAAACTATATCTTGACGGCCACCCTTCAGAACGCAAACTATAACCTAGTGTAATATTAGATGTTTCATTTGGGATTGTTTCAGAGCCAATAGAAGCTGCGTTAGGATCATATCCTTGTATTGATAACACATATTGCTTTTTGGTTCCATCATAAGCTCCTATAAGCCTTCCGTCGAGAGTGGCTCCGTTGATACCTTTTATATTTAATGCTCCTAATCTATCTCTAAAAAAGTTTGACATCCCTCGGCTGCTAATTGGAAACAATTGCCCATTAGCCGGCGTGAGCTGCATTACTGTACCTCTTTTAGCATCTGTAAAGTAAGCGTTATTACCAAAGAAAATAAAAGACTCTGGGTGTGTGCTTATACCGTAATTACCCTGATATGCTATTGCTTGGCCTAGCACATTTGGTGTTGCTATTAGGTTAACATTTTCATCCGCATTAAACAGCGCATCTTTATCCGCTAATACTTTAAACACTTTATCTTCTGTTAAAGTTAGAAGGTTTGTGTCTAGCGCAAACATTTTTTGTATTCCACCGTAGTTAGGCTCTAACTCTTTTGTAGGATTTATAGACATATTAAACTGATTAAGCTCGTTTATGCCTGTTTTAGAATTAAATATACCTGAGAATATTAATCCTGTTTTTCTGCGCTCTTGAGCATACCCAGCCTCGGGCGTATTTACCCTTATGGATTTAGTCATCTCAATACCATTAAACTTATCAAGAATCTTCGTTGATTCTAAATAAATAGCTTTAGGCGCTCCTCCTACTCTAGCAATACAGTTACTCCAGTCTATTATATTTTTTTTACCATGGTCTGTTGCAATATCAAAAGTACTTGAGCTTTCCCAGTATAAATCTAAGTTAGACTCTTCGCCAGAATCTGTTTCAAAATCAAAAGCCACTAGGTTTTCTACCTTGCCATCTTCATCTAAAGATGTTTGGGCTACAGGCATACTAGTTATTATAGCGCTTTCACTTGGATTATTAAATTTTCTAGGTATTTTTACAAAAAACGATCCTTTCAGTTTGTCAAACGCTTGTTCTGTTAATCCTATTTTAGAAAACTGAAGATAAGGGTTATTATATTGGGCATCTCCGGTGTATGTACCTGAGCCGTTCATAGTAATTCCAGCTACGTTTATTCCCAATCCAGCATCAACAGTACCTTCACCAGTTACTCTATTACTTAAAGTTATCTTTATTAAGTCTCTTCTTGAAGAACCAGATGTTGCTGACAGCTCTATTTCATCTACAAGACAAAGTTGAGTTGCTTGAGCAATAGCGCTTACCGCAGCCGGGGGAAAAGCTGTAAATTTTAATAAAAGTCTTTCTGTAAAACCTGTACAATCGATAGTTATAGGGGTTAATCCAGTTTCCTGCCCTACTTGTAAAGTTGTGCTTCCGTTTTGTGAAGAAATATATGCGTTTAAAGAACTAAAATTAAATCTATTGCCTCTATCGGAAATGTATAAAACAGTTTGTCCTACGGTTGTACCATTAGGAAGAGCATTACCGGCTGAATTTGAAACAACAACATTTTTAGAGGAAAACTTAGTTAAAGATTGAATTTTTCTTTCTAATAATTGCTGTTTTACTATATCAGGGGCTTCATTTTCAATATCTAAAACAGGCTGTCTAAACTGCTCTCTTATTATTGTTCCTGCAGGAGTATCATGCGTAGACCTCCGTAACATAAGGAATGAATCTTCTGTTATTTTATTTCTATCTTTAGAATCAAATTGAACATAAACATTAGAAGCTTCACCCTCCCCTTCACTTCCTTCTATATAGGAATTAAAAGCTGTTAAATTTTCATAATTGCCCGATGTATCTTTTATAAAATACCTGTAGCAAGCAGCCCATGGAGGAGGATTAGACGTTATTTTTGCGTTTAGTTTTGCTAACCCTGAATAAGTAAAATTTGTTTTAATTAAAGATCCGGTACTATCCCCTGTTGTTACTTTTTGAGTTAACAAAGATCCTTGCCTTCCGTATTTATCTATATATACTACACCTACTTCGTAATTTCTGTTTGTTTTAACAGAAGGGCCGGCTGTTGACCCACTAACAAAAGATACGCCTGTTTCTATAGAAAAACCCCCTTTGCCAAGTTCTTTATCCCCTTGGTTAAACTTATGCAAATAATTACCATACATTAACCTGTTTGCGGTTATTTCTTGGGCTTTTGCTTTTAAAGGAACGTTATCAAAATGTCTATTTAATTGGTCATTTACCAAAGCGCTTCCTAAAGCTCTTCTAGGTATTTTAATGTTATAGATAAACCCATTGTCTCTTTCGTCCACTGGTATTTCTATTGTTTTTAAAACGTATATAGTGCTAGAAATAGATTCTGTATATAATATATCAACAGCAACAACGTCCTCCCTACCTTTTGGTATAGCGGTTATTGTTATTAAGTCTAGGTCGTTGGTCATAAAAACATTAAAACCATCTTCATATCTTTCAAGGTCGTTTGTTGACGCAACCGACAAAAACTGCACCTCAGTAAAAGGAGCATAAGGCGAGTATTCGCCGTCGTCGTATTGCCATCTATAACTAAGATATGGAAATATTTCTTCAAATGGTTTAATTTTGTCAGCCATTATTTATTTGTTAAATGTTAATATCTAAAATTGTCAGTGTCACCGTCGGTCTCTTTAAACCAATCCAAATTGTCAACGTTGTCGTTAAAACCTGTGCCTACACCTTGTTGAATAATTTCTATTCTAAGCTGTTTTGTTATATCAGTAGTGTTTTCTAATGTAACCCCTGCCCTAGTTTGATAAGTGGTCTGATTAACTCGCTGTCGCCCTATGTTTAAAAAATACGTTCCATTTTTTAATCTTTTTGTAACCCTAGGGCTAATATTTGAGCCACTCCATTTTTGAGTTGATTTAATACGCCAGTTATCCGCTGTGTTTTTTTCAGTAGCTATTTCTATAAAAAGATCCCCGCCTAAAACAGGTCTATTAAAACTGCTATCAGAGCAAGGGTATCCCTCTGAATCTACATACACGGTGTTGTAATTAGATGGAACTGTTTCTATTTTAGAAGGTGTATTATCTGATATAAACAACTCTGTAACATTGTTAGATATACCGGTTTCGCCTTTTGAATTTGTAGCATAAGCGGCGTAAATATAAGTATAACCCTTTTGAAAACTAGAGATTGATTTTGAAAAATATGAACCAGCTGTATTCGAAACTTCATTAGTTGCAGTAACACCCGCAGGCGGATTATCAAAAACACTTTTTAAACCAGCACCTGTGCGGGTTAAAGATATTGAATTCTGCCCTTGTTTCTTAATAACATAAAAACCTTTAGTTACTATATCACTAGTATTTTTTGTAATTCTACCATTCATTTGCACCTGACCGGAATAAGTTTCAGCTTTTAGTTCTGGTGTAGTATTTAATGTTGTATCAGTAGAAACATTTATTGTTATAGATTTATAATTATTTGATATTCTAGTATAAGTAGTCCCTCCTATAATTATTTCGCAAAAAGCAGATACATAATAAGTACCATTAGCTAGAGCTGATGTTGGTTTAAAGGAATAATCTACCCCTTTTGGCAAATTTAAACCACTTAGTTGCGTTCTATTAGTAGGGCTTGCCATTTCTGTTTTTACGTCAGCCTCTGCCGAAGAAGAAAAACTTGTTGATGGTTTATAATAAAATCCTTTTTTACTTATAGTATAATTTTGTGAGTTTGCGTTTGCTTTTCCTACAAAGTTAGGGTAGCTAGCATTGGCGTCGATTCTGTTTATTACAACAGTAGGTTCAACATCTATAGAGGTTATTGTTTTACCTATTTGTACAGATGCTAGACTTTCTCCATATCCTATACCTCTCCCAAATTTTATTGGAACCGGTCTTTGAGCTGCAAGACCAAGATTATACAATCCAGTTCTGTGCATTAAATTGAAGGGAGTCCAGTATATATATTTTCCTTCTTTACCAGCAGGTATTGTTATGGTTGTTTCTAAATGAAACTTTTTTTCGCCATAAAGCTCTGCTCCGTTTGTTCCTGTAACAATGCTCGTCCAATTTGTAGCCTGCACATTCCCGCTTCCTCTTGGATCTGGCTGTGTTGAAGTAACAGGTATAGTAACTTTATTAGTTGAGGGCTTAGCAGCCCATTCTTCAAGTTTTTCCTGGTTAACACTGGTTCCTTCTATTTTTTCATAACTCCAATAGAACCCCATTTCTAACAAAGCATTATTTGATCTATTTGCGTTTGGACACATACTAGCATAAAGGGTTACCGAGGTTGTTGGGTTTTCCGGTAAATGTGTTTTAGCGGGATCAACCCCACCAAACCACATTGTGGGAGGCCCAAGTCTTAGGCCCGTACAGTTGCCGGTTGTAAATCCAGAGCCTGTAGAACTAAATATAGCCGCAAAAGCCCCGGTTCTTATATTTGAAAAGTACTTTTGTCCGTCGTATATTATATAAACATAATACGAAAATCCAGCATTGAAAGGACCAAAATAACTTTCCGGAAATAATTCTTTATACCTTAAATCATCCTCTGTGTTTACGTTTTCCCTAGTATTGTACTGTATCGTATAATTACCTATTTGATTATTAGGGTCCGAACCGGTATATGTAAATTGCGAGCTTTCTATAGTAACAGAAGTAGGAGAATTGTCTATTTTATTGTAACCGTCGTTTTCTTTATGAAAACCGTTTAACACACCTGAGGCCGCAATGTTTGTTTCATTTATGCCATATTCAGGGCTATCGCCTGACGGATAAGCATAAACAAGTCCTATAGCGTCTACTTTTGTACTGTCTGGAATAGCGTCAATATCAAAGCCTAAGCTTAAAACACGATGCCTATCTGAATTAAGTTTATACGTAGTAAAATGATTGATACTTATTTTAGGCTCTACATTAGCAACCGTTGTTACTCTATCCATACCTAAACCTTGCCCTAGTGTAAGTGATCCTCCAACCGCTGATCCAACTGTTGGTCGCTGTGGAGCATAAGCTGTTTGTCCTCGGTCGTTTGTAGCGTATGCTACATAATAAACAGTTTCATTTGTATTTAAGGCTCCATTATTAAAAAACGCGCCATTATAGGTGTTTGTAAAAAGAGAATAATCTTCATTTAACCCATTAGTACCAGGTGTTATAGGTACAGGAACTTTATAAGTATTACTCGGGGCTCCACTCCCAGTTGCTTGGTATGTTGTTGGACTAAAAGTTAAGGTTTTTATATTGTTTAAATCATTTTCAACTGTTGAAAATATAAAACCTCTTTCTGAAAGCGTTGCGTTCGAACCAGCGTTTGTTATATGTGCTTCAAAACTAACATATGTTGCTGCCGTACCGGGGAGTTTATGATACAATGAAGGTGCCTCGTTCGAAACATCTGCACTAATTTCTATTATACCAGGAACAGCAGAATACACTCTGCCTTGTGTAGAATTTTCAGTATCAACATATGCGTAAACATAATAAATACTTCCTGTTGTTAATCTACTTGCATCAATATTTTGTTCTGGAAAAAACCTTCCATCGTTATCGGCTGCCGAATTATTTAAAGCTTTAGGAAATAAAGATTTTGTCCCGTCATCGTCTGTATATATAGGTATATTACCACCCTCTTGGTCTCTTATTTCATTTCTTACCTCGGTTGCTGTGGGGACTCCTTCCCCACTTCCAGCTATCCTTTCTGCACTAATTAAAAATCCATTTTGTTGTACTCTTACATAACTATCTTTTGAATATGTGGCTTCTATAGTAACTCTCTTACTCCCTATAAGTGAAGTAACTTGCACGTTTACTTCTAAATCAGATATAACGCCAATTGGTTGCGAAGTTGCATCTCCAATAGTTTTATTTACTATGTCTAAATCACCGTTGCTTTCAATGGCAAATACAGGGTCCCCTGTACCACCTGCTTCAATAGCATATAATACATAAAATATTTTATCACCGTTACTAACGTTAGCTAGTGCCGGTTCGTAATTAACATTTGTAGGATCATTTGAAATGCTTAATTCAACATCACCACTAATAGCTTCTGGCCCTGAAATTTTATATACCCCGTTATTTAGGTTTGCACTTATACTTGCGGCGTTGTCAATTAAGCTTTCATCAAAAGTATAATAAAAACCTATTTCAGACAATGGTGTTATTGTTGAAACACTTCCATGCATCGACAACTTTTGTAGAGTATCCCCATCGGCTTTAAATATAGTGTCTAATGATTTGCTAATTTCAAAACCAGTCCATGTTAAATCACCGTCAACTAAAATATCCCCGCCACCGCCGTCATCATCGACCACGTCTATTATATTAGATTGTAGGTTAGAATTTAAAGCTTTTTTAGGGTGTTCTTTAATTACCGTTATATCTCTCTCTTCAAAAGGTCTACCGTATATATTTGTTGTCCCAGAAGAATGATCCACTGTCACCTCATCAAAGTTTCCTTTGAATTTTTCAATATTTATTTTTTTAGGTTCAGTATGGTCATCTGTAAAAAATAACATCCCATCAATTATATTGATTCCTGTTATTAAACGGTCTTTATTAAAATTTAATATTTTACTAGGCATATGTTATGATTACTTTAGGCGTTTGAATAACACCATTTATAGTTTCTGGTTCTTTAAATTCGTTTAAATATAGTGTAGTGCCTTCAGTTATAACATCGCCCTCTGAAAAATTTAAATTAAAACCATATTCATTAGTTATGCTTTCTATTGTAATGTTACCTTCGGCTACAAAATTTTGGGCTTCTTGAGTTTGTGTTCCTTGTATTATAATAGCTGTTGGCATAATTAATAGTTATATGTTATATTTAAAGTGTGAGAAACTGTGTTTGTTGCGCTATTTAAAACGTAAGGGTCTGCTTCTACAACAATAGCTGGTATTGCATAGCCCAATACAGTAGAACCCCAAATTGACATAGCTTCTTCAGCAATGTAATAATTATAATCAACACCTTCTGTTTTACCTGTTATAGAAACATCTAATTTAGTAGGATCAAACCCTGTGAAGCTAGATGTTGTGTGTAAGCCAGAGGCTACGCTAGTGTCGTTTGCTATAGGTATCATTATAGCGCCGTTACCATGAGACTGCTCAAAAGGGCCTATTTTAAAATTAGCTAGTGGAGCGGGTGAAGCATTGTAATGTAGTGCAGTCGCGCTATCATTATCGTACACAGCTACAGCTGGCACAGCTCCAGTTCCTGTTTTTGCAAAATTTAAAGTGAAATTAGACGTAAATACAGCGTTAGAGGGCGAACCTTTTCTTATCTGTATACTATTTGACGTAAGCCCAGTTTTAGAAGCTGTAATAGTGTACAACCCAGTAGTAGAAGCTGTTGCATATTCGCTTCTGGTTTTTGTGTAATTATTTGGGGCTGTTACTCCAGCATTGTTAAAAGTCAAAGTGGTGGGGCCTATGCTACTTAATAAACCTGTTTCGTTTCTTAAATCGTCGTAGTCAGTATATAAACCACTTTGTTTTGAAGCAACTACGGTAAAGTAAAAATTACCATCTGGCTTTTCAAAATCACCATAACCAGGATAATATGGGGAAAGAGCTGTTATTCCTTCATCATTAATAGCTGGAAAAATAAATAATTTGTTTTGTGGTAATCTATTATAAGCGGGTGCCGCACTTGATATAAAAGTTTTTACTTCACCTTGCGCTGTTCCAACAGCGTTTGTAGCCTGAGCAACAAAGCTTATTGTTTTAGCGCTAGGCACACTTGTTATATCTTTTGTAAAAGTAGAACTAACCGACGCAACTGTTTCTGTGTTTACAGTATTATTTCCAGCTGTACCAGCCTGCAACTCAGCTAAAGTTAACGCTGTACCTCCTGTATTATATCCCCATAAAAATCCAACAGCGGTTACGCCGCTAGTATTTCTATTTAATTTACCAACTAAAGTTGCTGTAGTTGATGTTATATTTATTGCATTAGAAGTTGTTGGAGATGGAGCTGTTACAGATGGCTGTACTGCCGACACACTCCCAACGACAAAATCATTATAATTAGCAAATCCAAAAGGTACTTTAACTTTAACTTGTACGTCTTGTGTTATTGCGCTGCCTGTTGTATTTGGGTTTTTATCAGCAGAAACGCTGGTAGCGTTGCCAAGTTGGCTAAAAACAGATATTAAGCCGCTTTGAGAAATAGATGCTGAAACACCTGCGTTTTCAAAAGTAAATATTGTTTGGGCGGTAACACTTTCTTCAGAAGAATCAACTATTACAGTACTAACAGCTCCTGTAACCGCATCATATTCAAATATACCATCTGTTTTATCACCTGTAATAAAGTAATATATTTTATTTTCTTCCGGATGAGCAATACTTCCAATAACCTTTGCGTTAGGATTTGTAGCCGCGCTTAACCCTAAAATATTTTGATTAGCTAAAAGCTCATTACCTTTAAGGTTCTCTAACGCCCCTACGTTTGCGTCTTCCGAAAAATCTACACTAACATTTAATGCGTCTCTATATGTTCCTGCTGGTAATATTCTGTCGTCAATGTTTTTATCCATCTTAGCCGACTGAAATGTTCTTTTACTTTCTGCCATTTGATTTATTTGTGATTAAAAAGCTATATTGCTGAATATATATTATATTTATATAATATATATTGCATAAATATCGTAAAAAGTATATATTTAGTGCTTAATCCACTTTGCTTTACCTCTTAATACTTGAGCAAGCTCTGGTAATTTGTAATTGCTTAATCTTATTTTTGTGTTTCTCATTTTAGCACTAGCTTCTTTCTTGTATAAAGGAACTATAGGTGCAAGTGTTGGGCGTACTTTAGACAGGTTGTACAGCATGTACGCATACAAGGCATCCTCAGCAAGCTTTGGGATATAAACCTTGCTTAGATCTCCATTATCTGCTAAGCCATCAGAAATATAGTCTAAAACAATTATTTTGTCTTTCTTTAAGGATCCGTCAAAATAAACTAACCCATTTGTTTCATCTATAAAAAATGTGCCAACGCTGTTCATGTTCTCGGGATTGCTTCCAAAGCGTTTGTTTAAATGAGGATACTCTTCATCATTATATCTTGAATAGTGATCTTCATCAGAAACTTCGTAGTTTGTAGAATCCTGAAACTTAGTTGTTGTTTCAGACTTGCTTGCTAGCTGAAGGTCGCCATTAGAATCAAATGTGTATTCGTAATCACCGTCTTGCAACGGAGCTGTTGGATTATTTACATTTCTTCTTGGTTGTAATCTTGTTTTTGTGCCGTCCTTTTCAACCTGAAATATTCCGCTATAAGTAACGTAGTCTTGAGGCAATGCAAATGTTAGCGCATCACTGAGTTCTGCTTCAATACTTTTTTCACTATGTAATATATCATAGCTAAACTCTTGAATACCTCGCTGAGCCCAGAAATCCACTTCATATCTAGGTACTTTTGCTAAAGATTTATCTTCTCCAACATATGCCACTATAAAGTTATTTATAACATCATCTAAGTTAACTCTTCTATAATAACCTAAACCCGCAAAATCAGAGGGGATGTTTGCTGTATCCCCTTGATGTTTTGCGTAATATTGTTGTCCTGTATATAGTTTTCTAGATTCTGCCATTATCGTTCAGATTGTTGTATTTGTTGTTCTTTAGCTGCTGCAACTTGTGTAACGTCAGCCGCTCTAATAATAACTCCAGCGTAAGATAGTATTTTAACCACTAACTCATGGAATTCAGAAGTATGTAACTCAAAATTCTGGTAGTCAGAAGCAGAAGTATTAGCAATAACCTGCCCAGCGGTTGTACCTCCAACCCATTTAGGTTCTGCGGGCTTTCTAACATAACTTAAAAGTATATCCGTAATACCTGTAGTTGGGTATATAACAACACCACCTTCATGACGAACATATACAGGTGTTTTATCTGTTGGCTTAGTTAAAGGTGATCTGTTTATATACAGTATGCGTTTACTAGAAGCTTCTTCTGCAGGTATACCGCTAATTGATACATTACTTAACCTGTAAAAGTTTGAAGGATAAGCAAAATAACTTGCTGTTGAATTACCTTCTGCATTAGAAAACGTTCCAGAAGATACTGTTTCTTCGTTTTCAAAACCAGATATTTTTTCTTCAATATTCTTACGAATATCTGAATAATCTGAATCGTTTGTAACCGCATAGTTACGAGACGAGAAGTACCCTTCAAATATTTCGTTTTGAGCTTGATTAGCTAAGGTGTTAAACTCCCTTGGTACTATATACCCCCTGTTCTCCTTATTAAGGATGTTAAGTACAGTTTTATAAACGTTGTCTATGCTTACCATTAGTTATATTTATTTATTAGTTGACTATAGCTAAACGAATAACTATAGTCTGGTGTTTTATGAAAGTTTCTTAACAATAGCTTTCATAACGTCTACTCCTTCATCTGTTTTTAAGAATCGTGCAAACGCTGTATATGGGTGTTCGTCAAATGGTACAGTCATAATCTTCTTACCATTTGATGCCCACTTAAATGTTGTGTTGTCATCAACTAAACTAACAATAGAAGCTTCAACTGCTCTATTCGCTAAGTTTCTTAATTTGATGTCTTCATCATTAGCAATTTCAATAAAAAGCTCTGGGTCATTCTTAGCGAATAAGTAACAGTCTCTTTTTATTTCTTTTGATGACATCTTGTTTACGTCAGAACCAACTTCAGTTCTTAGTATAGCTTCAAGGTGTTCAATTTCAAGTTCTTGAACAAGTCGCATTGCTTCTAGTTCAATTTCAATCATTTCAACATCATCAATTGCTTCTTTTACTGGATCAAGTTCTTCCCATTTTTTGCCAGCCTCAGGATGATAAATAGAAAGTAATTTTTGTAAATTTACATTTGTTCTAGGAACGAATAAAGCTCCGTTCTCAAATACAATATGCTCTAGTCTTGCGTAATCATCTTGTTCGTCTCTAAATAAAGATTTTTGATTAGGCGCATATCTAATTTCTCTTTGAATGCTTTGCTGGTCATCAAACCAAAGTATTCCTTTTGATTTAATCGTATATGTTAATGGTGACATTCCACCGGTTAGCATATATGATCTATCTTTTAATTCCCAATTTTTCATAATTATATAATTTAATAAGATAAAATAACCCCCGCCGAAGCAGGGGCTATATTAATTATAAGCTACTATGCTTTTTTCAATAAGAAGAAGTTATTAGCTCCTTGTGTTACTAAACAACGCTCAGATAAGAAATTAACTCTCATCTCATCAACGTCAGAAGTGTAAGCACCTCCAACAGATCCAGTGATCCAAGTTTTCATCTTACGATCATCAGTCTCAGATGCACGGTAACGTACGTGTAAGAATGGACGCTTGATATTTTTACCTAAATCTTGGTCATACACTGTAGATGTACCTGCAGGAATAATAGCTCCTTCAATATCAGTAAATCCACCACGTGTAGCGTGATCGTTTAAGTATTTCCAATCTGTTTTGTAGAAGTCATAAGATCCACGACGGAATCCAGCAAAACCTAAGTTAAGCGCCATATCTTCAGAGTTGTTGAATACACCGTAAGATGTACCTCCAGATCCATAAGAATTTTTAGCAGCTAAACCATCATCAATAGATAGTGATAATGCGCGGTTAGCATAGATCATGTTTTCTTCAATAGCTCCGTTTTTATCTAACTGCTTTAAGATAGTATCAAAGTCAGAAAGATCGGTATCTGTAGAAAGGTTCTCAAATACATTTCCTCTAGACTCTAAAGCAGCAAATAAACCTTCAGAACCAGTTACGTTGGTTGGGAAAGAAGCGTGAACAGTACCAGCTTTCTTAACTGCTTCAACCATAGACATTTCTAAGTAGTCTTCAAAACGCTGACGAGTTTCGTGCTCAGACTGTAGGTACCATAAGTAACCAGAAGCTCCATTCTCAGAAGTAACTTCAATCCATCCAATCTGCGCTGTGTCAGATCCGTTGATTTGGTAGTTGTCTTTTAAGATGATTGGCTTATTGGTATAGCTCATGTAATCAGATTCGATAGAATCAGACATTCCGTTAGATCCTTTAGCAAATTCAGATCCGTATACTAATACACGAACGCCTGTAGCTGCGGTAAATCCAGTTTTAGCCCAAGTAGCTGCTTCGTAGCAGTGAGCTGTAAATGTACCAGTTGTAGAAGAAGCGTTAGCTCCAGCAACAGTTACAACACCTTTTAATACAGGCCCTGTACCGTCTTTTTCTTGAACCATAATAGTTTGACCCACACGGACAGCAGGAGCTTGACTAGTTCCAGCGCTAGCGCCATCAGGCAAGTTAGCAAATGTTACTGTGAACACTCCAGTGGCAACATTTAAAGCAACGTTGTCATAAGTAATGTGTAAACGTCCTTGTTCTACCCAACGAATTTCGTCAGATGCAGAAGGCATTTCAGCAGATACTAAACGTAAGAAAGAAGAGATGGAACGGTTTCCGTAAATCTCAGCTTGCTTTTCATATACGTCCGGTAAAAACTGATTTGCAAAGTCAAAGTCAGAAATATAATTTTTCTGAAATAATTGCCCCTTCGATGGGGTTGGTGTTAAGTTTTCAATAAGTTGATTAGCCATTTTTTAATCTTTTAGTTTTTTAGCTTAATTTTTAATTTTGAGCTAGAATCACCTGAAACAACTTTAAACTTCTGACCAGTGCTAGTTTTAATAGCACCTTCTTGCCTTGGGTCCATATTTATATTCTTAGCCTCTTTTGCACTCGTACGAAGAGCATCGGCACGGCCTTGCTCATAAAAGTGTTGTGCTAATTTATCTGCATTGCGTGCAGCGAATAATGCTTTATGGTAACCTTTAGCGTCAGAAATTTCTCCCTTATCATTCATATAAGGTTTTACAAAATTAGATATATCAGCTTGCATTTTCTTCGTTTCTGAAACGTTTGCAACTTTATATCGGAATTTATTGTCTCCAACTTGGAAATCAAATCCTTTAAAGTCATCAGAAAATACTTTTTCTGTTCTATCTAAAAATACTTTAGAAAGTTGTTGATTAGCGTCTAGTTCTTGTTTATAGTTATTATAATTACTGTAAGCTTCTTGATACTCTTGTGGAATTTCCTGAGTGCGACTTAACTTAAGATCGGCGTAGTACTTTTCTTTATTTGTTTCAAAAAACTTACGAGCATTATAAAGTTCTTCTTTAAACGCACGTTTTTTAGCGCGTATGTCTCTTGGGTCATCCAGCTCCTCATCAAATGTAAACTGGTCTTCCATGTATTCATTGATGTCTGTTTGATCCCAAGGTTTCGATTGTGCGTAATATTCTCTAAGTACTTCGCCATCTGGTAATTGAGAAACATCGCGATTCATTTTAACGTAATCTTCTAATGAACCGCCTGTATCTTCCATAAACTTTAAAAGTTTATCTACGCCGTTGGGTAATTGTACTTGTTCTGTTTGTTGAACCGGTTCAGGCTGTTTGTTAATATCTGCAGCTTGTTGGTCTACTTTAGGCTGATCGGTTACTTCCTTTTCCGGTTCTTCGTCCTGTATGAGTTCAAGAGGGCTTTCATTGGGCTGCTCTTGTACTTCTTCAACCACTTCTTCGCTAGCTTCGGATTTGTTGCCCACAGGTATCTCCTCTGTTTTTCGCTCTTGAACGGCATCTTTTGTTTTGTTTAGTTCGTCTAAATTAATCTTTGGAACTTCAGGTTCTTGACCAGCTGATTCAGGCTCAATATCGCCTTTTTCAACTGCTTTATCTAGAACTGCTTGTTCTGTTTCTTGTTTTGATTTAGGTTCGTCATCAACGATACCTTTAACTGTCCATTTTGCCATAATTTAATAATATAAAATAATTAATAGTTTTTTATCGTGGTTCAAAACCACTTAAGTCAATACCACCTAAAACGTCGTTTCCACTTGATTCAAAACCCTTTTTAGGTTCAGGGTTAGATGGCGGTTTATTTAAAGCAACGTTTTCTTTACTGTTAAGTTCCATTTCTTTTAACTTAACGTTTAAATCAAACTCATATTGCATTAACTCACGCTTTGTAATAGCTTCGTGTTCTAGCTTTTTAATATCTAATTGAGTCTGCATTTCAGCTAATTGAGATTTAGCTTGCACTTTTATTTGTTCTGCTTGAGCTTTAGCCATTTCAGCCGCTTGTGCTGCTTGTGCATTTGCTTGCGATTGCGCTGCTATATTACGTTCAGCTCTTTCTTGATCTTCTGCAACTTTTTTAGCTCTTCTATATTTTAAAAGCTCGTTAGCTAGTTTAACATTTTTAACTCTTCTAATATCAATAACATCCTCTAAGTGTATTTGATCTCTTGATAAAGCCATCTGTATATTTTGCTCAACAAGCTGTTTTTCATCTTCATCAGGGTCTAACTCTAAAAATATTCCAAAGTCGTGCAAATGCAACGAATTTATTTCTTGAAGAGCCCCAACACTAAATCTTCCCAGTGCACTTATAAAAGCGTCTCTTTGTGGATGAAACTCTAATACATCTTTTATCCTAGTCGATATAGCCTCAGCAAGTGTCGCTGTTATATATAAAGAACTTTGCAATATATGTCTTGTTGCTGTATTTGAATTTGCTGCTGCTAATTTCTGGACACCGACCAAAGCATTAGGGTCAGGGTCACTACCATCTCTAGCTTCATTTAAACCTGTTACATCGCGTATCATATTTAAATAATAATTGTACGCTTGTATAAGTTGAGCACTTTGTTGCCCACCACCACCTGGTAGTTCTTGTATAGGTACTTTGCCAGGGTTCATATCGCCGTCAGCAGTCATAGATCTTCCTATTACAGAACCTGTTTGGAAGTACATGTTCAACGCCTCTTGTGGGTTGTAACTTGTGCCATTACCTAAATCTATTTCAGCAAGTCCATCAGCATCTAAATAAACACCTGAAGGTGTCATTCTTTGTATTGTTTGTTGTAGTTTTAAATGAGTTAACTGTATTAAATCAGCATAAGTAACCATTCTGCCAACTAGGCTTTCAATCCTACCTTTATACATTCTAGGTGCACTAACAATGTAATTCATCATCACTTTATTAGCATTTGAATCTGGGCGTACCATATTACTAGCTTTCTCCCACTTAAGTAATTTGTTAGCACCAAGAACCATTACACCTTCGTATACAGTTTCTCTTGCTTGAGCAACTCTTTCAAATCTTGTTCTTTGATCCTTTGGCGGGTCAAATGTGTCATCTTTTTTAATGGCTTTTTTTGCGCCAGTAGATGTTTCTTTTATTTTATATACGCTTTTTTCCCACGTTTTCCAATTAAAGTATAATACAGTTAAAGAGCTTGAATCTACGTTGTCTGTAGAATCGTTATTAGTGTAATCGTAATTATTATAATTACTTGATTTTTCTACAGCATCCTCAAATTCATCATCAGAAAGATTTGGAAATTGCTTTTTAAGCTCGTTACTTTTAATTTGTTTAACTTCGCCAAAATAGTATACGTCGTCAAAATTAGGATCTTCTGTGTAAGAATAAACTAAATTAGCAGGATCTACATAATCTAATTTTATTCCATCTGTATTGTTAAATGTGTGTTTTGCAGCAGCTATACCTAGTACGGCTTGGTCATAATCACATCTTTTCTTTAACTCAGAATACGAATTTCTTTTAAATACATTATCAATTGCTTGTTCGTGAGCTATCTCTATAGATGGTTTAAACGCAATTTGCATGTGCAGTTCCAACTCTTCTGTAGATTTTGGAGCCTTAGCATCTTTTACATTTTTAGTATCTATGCCTAACTTACTGTTTATCTCATCAATAAATTCTTTAGCAATTATATCATCTTCTATTTTTTGAACATAATCAGTTCTTTCTTTAATAGAAGTTGGATCTTGAGCAAAAGCCTTTATTGTGAATAAGCGATCTTGCATCCCATTGACAACTATATCGACAAACTTAGGGATAATAGGAACTGGTTTCCAATCTAGGTTTAAATAAGATAAATCTCCATTTACAGAAAACTCATCCTTATATTTTTGAATAGATTGTTCGCCTCTAGCATATAACCTTAATTTATGAAAGTCACGCTGATTTTGAATAAAGCGACCTGTTCCAGAATTACGTCTAAACCATTCGCTTTGTATACCCTGAGCCACTTCCAATCCGTATTCTTGTGAAGCTTTTACGCTATCGCTTACAGATTGACTGGGAAATTGAGTACCTTGTCCTTTAGCTTCTGCCATTTTTTTATTGTATTATTTTACTTTTTGATCCTGTATTGTTGTACTTTGAAAAACCAAAGTTTAATTTTTTAATTTCTCTACCAGCTTTTGGTGCATATAAATGTCTTTGACAAGCCATTATAGCTAAACCACTGCTAATAGAAGCATCATACTTTGTTCTATTATTTATATTAAATTTAGACCAGTCCTCTAACGTGCGTTGAAAGTACATTGCTCCGTGCTCGCCATTTTCTTTCATGCCAACACTGTTTTCAATATAAGATTCAATTGCCGCCGCGTGAGCTTGTTTTATATCTTCAGATGAGTTAGGTATACCACCTAATTCTTTTTCTGTTACAGATAACTTATTTCTAGCTCTGTCAGGGCGGTTCATCGAGTATCCTCTATATCCTCTACGTTTAAGGTGATACAGTAGCCGTGGCTTGTTATTCTCCGCCAAAAGTGGCATACCATAGAATACAATGGCCATAAGCACATCTTCAAAAAATATTTCAGCTGTTTGTGGTCGTGCGACATATTCTACTATAAATTGTGAGGGTGGTACATCAGGATGAAGCGTGAACGCTGTAAGCCCATGTAGTGCACCGTTTGAACCGCCACCGTCAACTGTTCCGCTAATATCATAACTATCACAGCCAAAGGCACCTAAATCTTTATTACCAGGGTGTTTAACACCATTTTGTACAATAATATTATTTTGCATCTCAACCGGAGGTACCCAGGATAACCTAAATCTACCATCTTTATGCGGATGCCATTCTACTTGAGTATCTTTAATACCGTTCTTCCATTGAAATGATCCTCGGGTTACATAACCACTCATAACCATTTCTTCGTTGAAATCTATTTGTTGGTATATCTTTGTTAAATTAAATATAGAATCTTTAGCTTCATCTCTAAAAGCGTGTTGCTCTGTTCTTGGAAACTGTCTATAATATTCATTTAATCCGTCAGAATCGTGCTTAAGCCCATCGACTTCATTCTCCCAATGCTCGATAACTCCATAGTCGATAAGTTGTTCGTCGATTCCTTCGACCGGCTCTTCTGGAGTATCAAAGACAGGAAAACCATATTTGTCGATGAATCCCTCGTAATTCCATTCCATAGGAATGAACAAAGCGTATAATCCACTAGAAGTTTGCCCATTGCGATTTCGCTTTGTAACGTTTGAGTCATTGTATAATTTTTTAAAATTAGCGCCCCCCTTATCTAAAGCGTTTGATGTTGAGCCCATCATACATTTGCCAACTACTTTTGCTCCAAGTCTAAGACACGTTTTTGTGACCCTCCAGTTGTTGAGGATGTTATCCGGCCTCTCCCATTTACCCGATTCATCGTGGACGAGGAGTTTGAGTTTCTCCCCATCATATGAGTTGTCTCCTGTATTCTTCCAGTCGATGGTTGTGTCCAATCCCTGTTGTTGGTCGTCCTCCGACGCGGTTGCTCGTATGGACTTTCTCGTAAGTCTTCGTGACGGAACCTTGTAGGATAATTCTGTTTTGGGTCTTTCCATACCATCCTGTACCGGTTTGAAGAAGAACGGGTAGTTTGCTGAAATCGGAACCACCTTGTCTGTGAACATCTTTTTAGCATCAGCCCCAGACTTAGATAAAATTCCGAATCTAGCGTCTCGTGAGATTGTAGCTTGGTTAACAGTCTCTGAACTTGCCATGAAGGAAAAACCAGACCGTCTGTTCTTAAGGTAGCACATTCCATAACTTCTTGGATCAGCCTTGCACGCCTCCCAAAAGTAATAGAAGATTCTATTTGCTTCTCTAAAGTCCGGTGATCCCACGTCGATCTTTGTCCAGTTAAGGTAGACGTATTGTGACCCTGTAATATAACACGGGGTACCATTGCGCATGAACCAGTAACCATCATTACGACGATTATACTCATTATCAATATAGCTGTAGTATTGTTCTTTAGTATCTTCAGGTAGTGATTTAAAATCATAGATTGTTTTTATTTTATTTAAAGAAGCTGGTTTTTGTGTTTTAATAAACACTTGATCTTCTTTTTTAATGTCGAACCCAATAACTTCTTTTGGCGTGGCTGGCAGTCCTATACGTAAACCTTGTACTTCGTATATTTCTCCTAGCGTTCCATCTTTACTAATTATAACACAATCTAAATCTTGGTTATACCCGTAACTAAATTTTTTATACCTGTTATTTTTTTTTACATCTTTACGATTAAGATGATCTGCGTGTATAGCATATAGCGTTTGCTTATACATTATTTAGCACGACCCTCCACGCCAAAAAATTCTTTCGTTTCTTTTTTAGTTTCTTTACCAAGCGTTTCAAGTTCTTCTACTTTAGCCATCATAGTCATTGCGTCTTCCATAGCTAATCTATAGGCTGATGCTGATATTTTAACTTTTTCAGGATCCACTTCGTCTAAATCCATTTTCTTATCCATTACTTTGATAAGTTCGTTAATTGCATTCTCAGCAGCTTTTAGTAGTTGCTCTCTTTTTTTCTTTATGTCCATAGTTGATAGTTATGTCGGTTGATAAAATTCTATATAATTTTGTACCATCTATGTTAAACTCATATTCGGAATCAGGTGTAAACCCGACTGTATCACCTACAGCCAGTCCTAACGAGCTTAAATACTCATTAGTATATGTAAGCACTCCTGCTAATTTACGTTCGCTTAGAGTGCTCCATTTGTCTTCGTTAGGTAAAGGTTTTACAAAACAATAATCTAACATTGCATGCCATTTATCATTTCGTTTATATGCGAATATCTGATCGTGGTAAACAGCGTATTTGTCTTCATCAATAAATGATGCGGAGTTACGCTCATCGCCTCTAGCGTCAAACCATCTTCTAAACACATTATGATGAACAATAATTTCATCACCTTCTTGTACTGGTGTTTCAAAGTTTATAGGTGTGCCAACTACTTTAGCAATTCTGTTTACAAATTCGTAATCACGTTCTGTGATTTCTGTATTTAATACAAGTTCTTTATCGCCAACATCTATTTTGTTGTTGTAACGATTTTCAGTAGATATAATATAATTGTATAATGATCTCATTTAGTAATCTAAATTGTATTCAATAGAGACTGCCATATTTTTATTAAAATGTTTCCAAGGTAATTGCTCACCGTCCTTTTCAATATAAATATTAAATCCATTTTCTTCTTCTAAAATGTCACAAATCGTATGACCGCCGTAAACGCTTTGGCCTACGGAATAGTGCATAGCCTCATTTTTATAGTCCTGCCCTATTGATATTTTTCTAATTAATTTCATTTAATATGTCCAGATTGTATGTGATGGGGCATCAGGGTAACCAATACCAACATGCACAAAGTTACTTTTTCTTGAAATACCTATACGTGTAAAACCTACCTCAATAGCAGCTTTAACTAACTTAAACGTTGCTTCTCCTCCAACACACTTAATATCAACAGCAGCTCCATAAGTATGCTCTCCTGGTTTAGCTTTCTTAGCTTCAATAGGATGCTCAGGTGATCTGTATGATGAATTTAAAATTATTGGGTGGCCGTATATTTCACGAAGTGTATCCAACATATCTAATAGCTTTGGATCCATTTTGTGCATATTGCCTTTAAAGTCGGTTTCGTCAGTAAAGTATTTCATAGTATATTATTTAATTTTTTTATATATATTAATTGTAGTATAAACTATAGTAAGCACTAACACTAATGTTTGTAAAGTTGGATTAATGTTATGTGCCATATCTGAGCTAGCAAATAATGCTGTAATATTTAAGCCGTATATTTTCAAATCTGTATTTATCATTTATGCTTGTTGTTTCCGAACACTTTTTCAACACCCCGAGATCCAAAATAGCCTCCAATGACTATAGTCAATAGTCCTGTTATATCATCTAATGGGTAGCCCATATACCAACCAGCAACGTATGATGTTACTAAAAACACCAATGTTAACGGTCGTACGTTAGCCGCAAGCCAGCTTCCTGACCGGGCATCTGCAACCCATCTTCTTGTTGTGCCGTCAATTTCAGCACGTTCAATTTTTAATTTTTCTAAGGCAACTTCTTTGTCTTCGGGTGCCATATCACTGCCACCAATTATAGCTTCTATCACAGAACCAACTGGTGTATCACCAGCAATAGCTCCAACAACGCTAGGAATTTTCTGTAGTAGAAATTTCCCAACGTTGGTGTCTTTAAATTTTTTCTTTCCCATAGACTGCTCCTAAATTTAGTCCGTATATGCGTAGGTCTTGTATCATTAGTTTCCGCTTCCTTCGTTATATAATTCAGTTACTTCCGATAGAGTCAATATTTTGTCATACATTTTAACTTTACTTATCTTTC
>Ga0209716_1000789_pt1 | contig 27177 bp, 46 predicted proteins | sample COGITO_mtgs_1205_FD_184811 | JGI IMG/M metagenome (GOLD analysis project Ga0209716, IMG submission 184811) | Pelagic marine microbial communities from North Sea - COGITO_mtgs_120531 (SPAdes) (version 2) | ecosystem: Environmental > Aquatic > Marine > Epipelagic ...
CCCCTCAAAGGGGTGCGTATAATATGAAGAAATTAACTAGAAGTAAATTAATCAAAAAACTAGATAGTGTATTTAGCAAATACATCAGAAGAAAAGATGCTATTGATGAGGTAGCAAAATGTGTTACTTGTGGTGTAGAAAGACATTGGAAAGAACTTCAATGTGGACACTTCCAAAGCAGAACACATTACTCTACTAGATGGGATGAGTTAAATGTAGGTGTTCAATGCATCAGTTGCAACATCTTTAAAAATGGGCAACAATACCTTTTCAGCAGATACCTAGATAAAACCTTTGGAGAAGGCACATCAAACGAATTATTTCTAAAATCTCAAACATTAGGAAAATTTACCACAAATGAAATTGAAGAGATGATTAAAAAATATAAAAATTTGCTAGATCAGTTGGATTAGTTATCTTTGAAGGGTAAATAAACTGTGGTGGTATATTTTATAGGTAGAGCAAGATCGAAAGATTCCCTGCCTAGTATCTGTTCGGAAGGGGAAAATTAATTTTTTCCTCTTTTTTTGTTTAAATAGTTTGTTATTAAATAAAAGTTTTATATCTTTACATTATTAATCAAACAAAAACAAAATGGAAAATTTAAAAGTAGGACAAAGAATAAGGTTTCAAATTGAAGGAACAAATGATGTATATACTAGAAAAATATATAGCATTTATATACCAAAATTTGGTAAATCAATTATTAAATACAATACAAAAGGAATAGATGGAGGTTATGCATCTGAAGGATTTTCAGTTGAACCACACGAAATAATTAAAGTATACTAATTCAATGGGGGGTAAAACCCCCTTTTTTTATGGAGCAAAAAAAACCAACACTATTGAACGTACTTTACGACAAACCAACAGAGGCAGGAAGAGATAGATTTTCCTTTGCGTTTTCATCAGACATAAACGATTGGATTTGTTCAAGAAGAAGAAAATACGATAAAAAAGCATACATGATTAAAGCAGAAAAAAAGCGTTCAATTTAATTTTAAAATAAAATGTTTATATTTGTTCAAAAAAACGATGGAACAAATCGTAAACATAGAAGATTTAAAGTATCAGCACAAGGTGCAGATTCAAGAATTTCAACTAATTATTTACAAGTTGGAGAATAAGATTGAGATGCTACAAGCACTCCTTCAATCTAGGGAGAATCCCGAACAGGTTAAATTTTAAAACAGAAAAATGGATATATCACTAAACCACAAACTAGCACAGATTCAAACAGAACTAAAAGTTCACAAATCACAATTCAATAAGTATGGAAATTACTATTATAGAAGTGCAGAAGATTTTACAGAGGCTTTAAAACCTTTTTTATTACCTCATGATGTTACTGTTACTTTAAAAGAAAAGTATCTTGGTGATCATGTAATAAAATCAACGGCTATAATAAGTGATGGAGTGCAAAGAATTAAGGCTACTGCAATAGTACAGGTTGACATGGATTCAAAAGTAAATATGTCAATTCCTCAAAGATATGGAACTGCTAGTTCTTATGGTAAAAAATACGCATTAGGTAATCTTTTCTTAGTTGATGACACACAAGATGATGATGCAACAAATAAAAACAAAAAACCATTGATTAAAGGCACACTTTTATATAAGCAAGTGGTAGAGGCTTTGAAAGATGGATCAAGAACTTTAGATAAGATTAAAGAAACCTTAATAATATCTGAAGAATTAGAAGTAGAATTAAATAAATTATAAATATGGGATCACTAGGAAGTTTAAATATAAGAGTAGACAAATTACCAAAAGAGAAGTTTGTCAAAGGAAAAGATGGAGCAGTTTATTGCGACATAACATTTTCCATAAATGATGATACTAGATATGGTAATAATGTGTCAGCAATGGTAAAACAAACAAAGGAAGAGCGAGATGCCAAGAAAGCAAAAGAGTACATTGGCAATGGCAAAATCTTTTGGACAGATGGAATTATTAAGTTAGCAGATAAGGATGAACTTGCTAAAAATTTAAATAGTTCTCCTTATGACAATAAAACCGAAGATAGCGGTTTACCATTTTAATATGAGGGGGATTAAGTTCCCCCTTTTTTTATAAATTACACACCACATGACAAACGAACAGTTGCAACTTATTGATAAGTTGTGTAAAATAGATACCACAGAAAAAGTAGAATATCCTCCATTAGCATTATCTTTTGGTGACAAGGTTATTCAAAGTAAAAAGGGAAATATAGTTGTTGAAATACCTCTTGGAACTTTAGGAAATTTTTCCTTTATCCAAGCACCTCCCAAAAGCAAAAAATCATTCTTTGTTAGTTTACTAGTTTCAGCGTATTTAAGGAGTAACAACTTTGTAGGCAAAATTAAAAGCCACAGAAGAGATGAGAAGGTTTTACATTTCGATACAGAGCAAGGTAAATATCACGCATCATTAGGATTTAGAAGAGTTACAGAGATGTGTGGTGTTACTGATGGTTACCATCCTTACTTTCTAAGAACATTAGGGTACGATCAAAGGATTGAGTTTATAGAACATTGCCTAAAAAATTACAAAAATACAGGTTTAGTTGTTATTGATGGGATTGCTGATTTAGTTGCTGATGTAAACGACATAGAACAAAGTAATAATTGCGTTCAGAAACTAATGAAGTGGAGTAGTGATTACAATTGCCACATAATAACTGTGATTCATAGCAACTTTGGTACTGACAAACCCACAGGGCATTTGGGTTCTTTCTTGGAAAAAAAGACAGAAACACAAATTTCACTTGAGAAGAATACAGTACACGAAGATCAAGTAACAGTATCTTGTAAAAGGAGCAGAGGATTCCCTTTTGAGACATTCTCGTTTAAAATTAATAACTTTGGCTATCCCGAATTAGTAGATAGCATTTATGATCCCCTCAAAAACACTTGAAAAAATATTTAAAAAGAACAATCAATGGATTGAAATTGTCCAATCGTTTGGTTGCAATCGTGACACATCACAAGACATTGTTCAAGAGATGTACATAAAGGTTCAGAAGCGTTTAGAGAAAGGCACAGATATCCAATATAGTGAAGATGACATAAACTATTACTACATTTTTAAAGTGCTTAGATCGCTTTTCTTGGACTTAAAAAGAAAGGAATCAAAAGTAGAAATTGTAGAGTTGGATGTTGTAGAGAATTGTGATGAAGATATTGACTATGAACAGGCTTATGGATTAGTGGTAGATGAGATCAATGAATTGTTTTGGTACGATAGAAAGATTTATGAGATTGTTGATGGGGGTATCAGTATTTCCGAGTTAAGCCGACAAACAAACATCAGTTACTATTCGCTTTACAACACATACAAAAGAGTTAAAACCAAATTAAAACACTTGATATGATTAAGTTTCCAAAATCATTTTGGGCAATAGCAGAACAGATAGGACAAGCAAGAAGTGTTGTTAATCAAAAGATATTAGAGAACAATCCAAGGTTCGACAGGGGAGAAAAAAACAATCATGTTGATACGATTGGAATATTGGGTGAGTTAATCGTAATGGATTATTTAACTCGTAAAGATCAAAAATTTGAAATGGCAAAACTTTTAGATTTCTATCCATCTAAAAATCCCGATTTTGTTATTCGCAAAAAAAGGATAGATGTAAAAGCAAGTAAGCATTCCCATTATAAAGATTTATTAGTTAATGAAGAGGCTCACAAAAAAGGAGTAGGAAAAATTGATATATATTGGTTTGTGGATATTCTTGATCAAGAAAGTTGTAATTTTTATTTTACTGACTACAATAATGTAAGTGGATGGAATTGCAAACTAATGAAATATACAAGGGCATATTATAGGAACATAAATGATTTAAAATGAAACTAGGAGATTTGATATATTACTTCACTAAGTACACAGGAATTAAAGCCTTGGTTGATTGGTATCACAGATACACAGATACTGATTGCGGATGTGATGATAGAAGAAGAAAATTGAATGATTTTAAAGGAATTAAAAGATGGTAAAATTTAATAAAAAAGATTTAAAGATTTGGGATAAATACAGGGCAAGTAAAAAGTCAACCATTACAAGACAAGAATATGATGAAATTTGTGAATTACACGCTCATTATTTAGATCATCCTTTAGAAAAACCTTGTACTTGTTCACCCAAAAGAATAAAGCAGATGATTGAAGATTTACATAAAATTTGGGAAGATTCTCAATAACCTATTGCATTATTAAATTTTTTGTTTATATTTACAATATTATTAAACAAAACAGAACAGATATGAATATAGGAAGTGATAAAGAATATGCCTTAAAAGGTTACACCATAGAATCCCTTTTAGAATTGGCTTATAGATTAGGAAGGAATAGTGCATCATCAGATATTGATGTTAAAGATATGCTGAAATGTGCTGAGAAGGTTCTTGAAAGAACTTCAGCCTACGAACTTATAGAGGCATGAGCAACTCAAAACTATTAAGAGAACGAAAAAAAATATATAACCTATGGGTTATTGAATGTCCAACCTGTGGGAACTATGCATCATCCTCGAATGATGTTAAAGAGTTACCCGATTGGATTGTTTGTAAAGAATGTTATCCCACTAAATTATTGAATGATGTCATACGAATGGATTATAGAAAAAGATATTCAAGAATGGGACGTAAAACAAGCCTATAATAAATACTTAAAAGCAAAAAAGTCAACAGGAGACTACATAGAATACAACAAGTGGTTTGACTATTGGCTAGATTATTTACAAATCAGACACAGATATGATACTACTAGTAGATGCCGATAGTTTAATTTTTGCGAGTTGTTACCGTCCAAAGGATGATATTGACACATTCTATACAGATTTAGATGATGTCATTCATAAGTTTGATGAGGCATTCCAAAAGATAGTAAATGATCTTACTGATCTGTACAACGTAACAGAGGTGTTTACCTTTAATAACTCAAAGGGCAACTTTAGAAAGATGATTACTCCCAAATACAAAGCAAATAGAATAGGGCAACAGAAACCTCCACTACTATCTGATATTCATAATTATGTTACTGAAACCTATGATGGTATTTATGGATACGGAGTAGAGACAGATGATATGGTTGCTACTTATTGGCAAACCCTATCAGAAAAGTTTGGTAGAGATCATGTAATGATTGTGAGTATTGACAAAGACTATCTTCAATTCCCCGCATTGATTTATAAGTACAATAGAAAAGAAGTTTTAGATGTGTCTAAATTTGATGCGTTAAAAAACTTTTATACTCAAATGATAATTGGGGATTCAGCAGATAATGTGAACTACTTCAAAGGCAAAGGCATCAAGTTTGCACAGAAGTATTATAAGGACTGTGACACACAATATCAGTTCACTAAGATGTTATACCTTCTTTTTAAAGAACGATACAAGAGCAAAGCAAGGGAGAAGTACATAGAGTGTTACAACCTTTTAAAACTAAGAACAGAATGAATTTAAAAGAACAATTAAGCGAAAAGATAAAGACAAGAGATGAGAGAAGAAAAGCCATCCTTGATCCAAACATAGATCAAATAAGAATAGTTGGATTAACTAAAGGGTTAAGAATACTAGAAAAAGAAATAAATGGTTTAATTAAACAGATAGAAAATGGAGAAGGTTAAACAAATAGCAAGTGCTTTATTTATACTAATGGCAAGTGCGTTAATTTTAATAATTGGAAATTTTATAGACTTACACAAACCACATGAAAACCATTAATTCTTTAAGTGGAGGAAAAACAAGTAGTTACTTGTCAGTTCATTATCCTGCTAACTATAATATTTTTTCCTTGATTAGAATTGATGATGTAAAATGTAAACCCAAAGATTCAAAATTAATTCAAATGGTTTCAGATAAATTAGATTTGGATTTTATTGCTACTGCTGAATCTGATAAAACATTAAAAGTTATGTTTGACTTAGAACAAGTATTAAGTAAAGAAATTACTTGGGTTTCGGGTAATAGTTTTGATGAGGTTATTTTAAAGAAAAAAGCACTACCAAATGAGTTAATGAGATTCTGCACAACAGAAATGAAATTAAAGCCAATATTTGATTGGTGGCTAAAAAATATTAATGAGAAGGTGAAGATGGGAATTGGGTTTAGATACGATGAAAAAGAACGTGCTGATAGATTTACCACATCATTTAAGACAATAGTAGGAAAAAGAAAAACTAGGAACAAATGGGAAGAAATTGAATGGAGAGAAGGATATTTTCCTTTAATAGAAAACAAGATTACTCATTACCCTATTCATAAATGGGCAATGAAAAGTAATATTGATTTTCCCGAAGATTCGAATTGTGTTGGTTGTTTTCATAAACAAGTTCAGCAACTAAGAAAGAATTGGGATGATGAACCTTTGAAGATGCAATGGTTTTCAAATCAAGAAAAAAAACACACATGGAAAAAAGAAATGAATTTTAAACAAATAAAAAAGGTAGGTAAACAATTAGACTTCACTTATGGTGGAGGTAGTGGTTGCCAAGGAGGATTTTGTACAGATTAATATGAAAGATAGTATATTAGAAAGCGTTTTAGACAAGTTTAAACAACGCTCAGAGGAAGGAATTAAGAAGTATGGTGTAACTATGGATAGAAAAGATTTAAATGGCTTAGAATGGCTGACACATCTTCAAGAAGAATTGATGGATGCAACGTTATATATAGAGAAATTAAAAAAAGAATTGTGATTTCAATTATTGACATAGCAACATTAATATTAGTAATATACACATTGGCAGTAATAAGTGACATAAAAAACAAAATAAATGACAGACAGAGAAAAAAACGCAAGTGATCAAGCACAGAAATTAATCAGCAGATACATCAGCGAATGTGGTGTTGATGAGGATTCCGCAAAAAAAGGAGTTTTGATTTTAGTAGATGAGATATTTAAATGGGGTTTACCTTATAGATATCAGATAGAATTTTGGACAGAAGTAAAACGATATTTAAAATGACTGCACAGGAAATTAGTGATAGAATAATCAAGAAAACAGGAGTTAATGTTTTTGAAGATAGTAGGAAAAGGGAAGTTATTCACCATAGATCATTACTAATCTACTTGTTGAGGGAAAAAATGAATCTAAGATGGACAAATATTGCGTTATTCTTTAAGGCAAATAAAAAGAACATAACACACGCAACTGTCATACATTCACATCATTATTACAAGGTGTACAAGGATGAAAATCCTAAACTTGAAGAGTTAGAAAAACAGTTTAACTTTACACCTGTCGATCTTGACACACTAGATAAAATACACATGCTAGAAAATAAGGTTAAAAATTTAAAAAAAGTAATTCAGAGATATGAAAAAGTTGATTAAAAAAATAGGTAACTACATAATAGATTACTTCACAGAGACTGATCCCAACAAATTAGAGATTAGTATTCCTAAAAACTTCAAGACAAAGAAGGAGCAGAATTTCTTTATCAGAAGGACAAAGGATTTTATAATAGAAAATACCAACATTATATAAATTGAATAAACAAAAATAAATCTATGGATGGCAGACAAAAAAACGGAGGAGCAAGAGAAGGAGCAGGGCGCCCTAAAAAGGCAGATGAAGAAAAGTTAATAGAAAAACTAGATGCATTAATTGATTCGGACAAGGTAGTAATGAAACTAGGTGAGATGTGTCTTAAAGGAGATTCAAGAGCATTGACATTATACTTCAATTACAGATACGGAAAGCCAAAAGAAAAGATTGACATATCAGCAACAGAAGGTTTAAATGTCAACTTTAAGGATTTGATTCAATTTAGTGATTAAGGTAAACCCGAAGTATTCACCAATATCAAAGGCGGATTCTAGGTATTTTATTGTAACAGGTGGAAGAGGTAGTGGTAAATCATTTTCCATCAATTTAATGTTGTGCCTTTTAACCTATGAGAAAGGACACGTTATCCTTTTCAGTAGGTACACCTTAACATCTGCTTATGTATCTATCATTCCCGAATTTATAGAGAAGTTGGAACTGCTTAATATTTTTGATCATTTCCAAATAACAAAGGATGAGATTCAAAATAAAATATCGGGTTCAAAGATTATCTTCAAAGGAATAAAAACATCATCGGGTGATCAAACCGCAAATCTAAAGTCATTGCAAGGTGTCACTACATTTGTACTAGATGAGGCTGAAGAACTAACCAATGAGGACACATTCGATAAGATAGATTTATCTGTACGTTCTCAGATTCAAACAAACAGGATCATCTTGATCTTAAACCCAACAACCAAGGAACATTGGATTTACCAAAGGTTCTTCCAAGACAAAGGAACACAGGAGGGGGTAAACACTAGCAAAGAGGATGTGACATATATCCACACAACCTATCTTGATAACATTCAAAACCTTTCAGAAAGTTACCTATCTCAAATAGACAATATTAAGGTAAGACGCCCCAATAAATACAAGCATCAAATACTAGGAGGATGGTTAGATAAAGCAGAAGGTGTAATTTTCGATAATTGGAAAATAGGAGAATTTAAAAAGGTAGGGGTTTCTGTCTTTGGACAAGACTATGGATTTGCATCAGATGAATCTACGCTGATTGAAACCAACATTGACACAACAAATAAAATCATTTATCTAAGGGAATGTTTTTATATCAAACATCTAACCACATCACAGATTGCTGAACTGAATTTAAAACACGCAGGTGATGCTTTGATAATAGGGGATAGTGCAGAACCTAGATTGATAAATGAACTGAAATCTAAGGGAAGTAAAATAGTTGCATCTGTAAAAGGACAAGGTTCTATTACCTATGGAATATCCTTGATTCAAGATTATGATTTAATAGTATCAGAAGATTCGGTTAACTTGATCAAAGAACTTAACAATTACTGTTGGCTAGAACGTAAATCAAAAACTCCACAGGATTCCCACAATCACCTTCTTGATGCACTTAGGTACTCGGTTACCTATCAATTACAAAACCCCAATAGGGGTAAATATCATGTTAGATAATAAAGTTTTTGTTTTATAACTTTATTGTTGTATCTTGCCTTTAAATCAATAAACAAACAAAATGAAAGACTTATTTACAGATCAAGAACTAGAAGAGTTGCTAAAGGATTTAAAACCCATAGACATTCACATAGGTGATTCAGAGATTCACACAGAAGAAATTACTTGGAGTGTAGGATGCATTGATATTTATGCTGATATTATTTGTGTAAGGAAAACCATTAGTGATCCCGACACATACGAGGAATATGGATATATGCGAACCGATGATGGTGTTTATGAATATATTTTTGATATTGATGAAATGGCTATATATTGCGATGATGAAGATTGTTCAACATACGAGCAAGAATTAAGGGTTGTCATCCCTAAAATTAAATCTTTAATTTCAATAGCATGAACAAGATACAGAACACACACGATGCAGAATATTGGAACAATGCACACCTTTGTTCCGAAGTACTTAGAAAATGGAATAAGATCAAACCCGAAAACGAAGAGATCAAAGCAGTAATGACTGCACTTGGAGAGATGTCTTTTTATGTTGCTAGGTTGCATCACGATGCACAGGCAAGGGATAAGGTTCTTCAAGAGTACAAATTAGAAAGAAATAAATGGTGTAAAAGAGCAATGGATGCAGAACACAGATATGACAACGTAAAGAAGTTAGAAGGCATTTAAAACTTTTGTTTAGTTGGTTAATTGGGGTAGTCAGAAATGGCTGCCCTTTTTTTGTGTTTAAAAATCACTTGGTTTTTGCGTTATATAATTATGAAAGCAACAGTAACTGTACCAAACCTGTCAGAGATTACTTTAGAACAGTATCAAAGATTCTTGAAAGTTCAGCAGATAAACAAGGATGATGAGTATATCATTAAGTTGAAGATGATTGAAATATTCTGCAACGTAGATTTTAAGGATGCAAGGAATATCAAGTTCACAGATGTTGAGAGGATCATTGAGAAGTTAACAGAATCCTTTCATCAAAAACCCAATCTTATCAAAACATTCAAAATGGATGGGGTTGAATATGGGTTTATTCCTTCGATGGAAGAAATGACTTTTGGAGAATACATTGATGTTGACACATACCTTCCACAAGATGATCAAATGCACCTTGCAATGAATGTGTTGTACCGTCCTATTACAAGTAAGAAAGCAGGCAAGTATTCTATTGAAGATTATGACATAAACACAAAGGAGAGGATGAAACAAATGCCTTTGAAGGTTATGTTGTCAGCCACTTTTTTTTTGCAAAATTTAGGCTTGGAGTTACTGAACGTTACGAGCAATTATTTACAGGGGGAAATGGAGAAACAACAACTCTCTCCGCAGGATTTGGAAAAAAGTGGGGATGGTATTCAAGCATCTATGCACTCGCTCAAGGAGATATTGAAAGATTTGAAGGTATCACTTCCCTTGAATTAGATCAATGTTTAACGATGCTTACATTTATGAAAGAGAAGAACGAAGTGGAAGCACAACAAATAAAAAATAAACAAAGAAGATGAGTCAAGGAATTAGGGGATTTTATCAAGTAACCAAAACATTGGAAGATCAATTACTTCTAGATGTAAACTGTAAAACTGTTACCACAGGTGACATATCAAATGTCAATTTAAACAAGCAAGATATTTTCCCCTTGTCGCATATATTGATAAATAGTGTGACACAAAGTGATGACAATGGAAGTGGTTTATACACCTTTAACATTAGCATTCTTTCAATGGATATTGTAGATCAAAGCAAAGAACCAACAACAGATATTTTCAGAGGCAATGACAATACTCAAGATATTTTAAACACACAAATGTCTGTCAGCAACAAATTGATCCAACTAATGCGAGGAGGTACTTTATTTCAGAATATGTACCAAGTAAGGGGAGACGCTACATTTGAGTTTTTCACAGAAAGGTTTGAGAATGAACTAGCAGGAGTTACTGCTACTTTCAACTTAACCATTTACAACGATATATTTATTTGCTGATGGATTATTTAGAACTAAGCAAAGCCTTAAATGCATTTGGCAAATATGTTATCCAACAGTCAAGATCAAACTTGACAAAAGGAAAAAAGAACTCTACAAGTGATTTGTACAATTCTTTAAAGTATGAGCCAAGACAAGAAGAGGGTGCTTTTCTAATTGATTTCATAATGGAAGATTATGGTGATTTTGTAGATCAAGGTGTAAGAGGTGCAGGTAGTAGTTCAAATAATAGAACATCACCATTTAAGTTTGGTAGTGGTACAGGCAAAAAAGGAGGCTTAACAAAAGGCATTGAAAAATGGATTAAGCAAAAACCCATTAAACAATGGAAGGATAAAAAGACAGGTAAATTCCTATCTTATAAATCAATGAAATTCTTAATTGCGAGGAGCATATACAACAAAGGGACTAAGCCAAGTCTATTCTTCACAAAGCCTTTTTACTCTGCTTTTAAACGCTTACCTGTTGATATAGTAAAGGCATTTAAATTAGATATTGAAAAAGCAATAGTTCTAGGAACTAAAAGATAATTATGGCAAATATATTAGTACGCTCACCAAGGTTTGAAACCTTCACAATGGGAGGATCACAAAACAGTATAAAATTAGAACTGTACATAGGAGGAGTTTTAAGATATACGATTATTAAAAATGCTGCACCTAGTAGTTTTGTTACTTTTGAAATTGCTGAATTAATCAGAGATTACATTTCTCAAACATTCACAGGTGGACAAACACAACCCGTAACAGTATCAACTGCATCTTCAAATGTGAAACAATACACAGGGCAAAATGGAACAGGAACTGAGGGATCACCAACTGCAATTACTCATACTGCTTTCAATGGATATGGAACTTTTATGGAAGGAGCAAATCCTACACTTGCAAATGATTCTATTTGGCTGATCTCAAAAGATGTAATTAAGGATGGATATTATGTGTATGCACCTATTGGTTCTTCGGGTTGGGTTTCTCAAATAACGGCAGGGGGAACACCTACACAAGCAGGTTTTAATTCAGCAACTACATCATTGACAGTAGGAACAACAGATGTTAACATTGTTAGAATTGATTGCACCAAATACGGAGATGGTAAAAAAATTACATTTGTTAACAAGTATGGAGCATTACAAGATTTGTGGTTTTCTTTAAAAAGTGTAAAAGCAACAGAATCATCAAGAGAAACCTATAACTCAAACACAATAAATACATCTAGTGGATCGGCTACATACTCAGTAAACGCACCAACCAAAAGTGTATTTAATAAAACTGCCAAGCAAAAAATCACATTGAGTAGTGGGTATTATCCCGAAGGTGCTAATCCTTATTTTGAGGAATTGCTTTTATCAGATCAAGTATGGTTGACACAACCCGATCCATACGATCCCTCCACAGAGCAAGTTGTACCTGTGATTATTACAACATCTTCATTCACATATAAGACTAGCCTAAACGATAGGTTGATTGATTATGTCATGGAATTTGAAATGGCATTTGATTACATAAATAATGTTAGATAATGCAGAAGATTCAATTATACATAGGAAGTGAAAGGTTAGAACTTTTTAAGGATGAAACTGTATCTATTACTCAGAGCATCCAAAACATAAAAGATATTTCTAAAATCTTCACAGAATTTACTCAAAGTTTTACCGTACCTGCATCTCCTAACAACAACAAAATATTTACACATTACTACAACTATAATATTGTAGGAGGATTTGATGCAAGAAAAAAAGCATCATCATCTATTGAATTAAACTATCTACCTTGGAAGAATGGATTTATAGCATTAAATGGAGTTGATTTAAAGAACAATAAACCATACGCATATAGAATAACCTTCTATGGAGAAACAGTTAATCTAAAAGACATTGTAGGGGAGGATATGCTTTCTAGTTTAGTTCCTTTGTCAAATGAAAATCTAGTTTATCAATCAGATTACACAAATGGTGCTGATGGAGTAAAGGAAAAATTACAAGCCGATCCAACAAATACAAATACAAAAATAATTGCACCACTAATAACACATACATCTAGGTTAACCTTTGATAGTGATGAACAAATAGCAACAGGAAAGAATTTATCTTATGATAGTAATTATCCCGAAAGAGGGGTATTGTGGAGTGATTTAAAATATGCTATAAGAGTAGACACTATTGTACAAGCAATTCAGAGTTATTACACAACTACAAATCAATTTGCATCAAATATTGTTTTTTCTGATGATTTCTTTAATACCTCAAATGCAAATTATTATAATTTGTTTATGTGGCTACACAGAAAAAAAGGAAGTGTTGATGCACCTACACAAGTCACACAGTATTCTTCATTAATAAATACTTGGAGTGTTGATTCTACTTCAAATTTTGCTAGGATGTTGAATAGTTCAACCTTGGCATTATACGATGATGCAACTACTTACAACAACTTAATAATAACAGTAAATTCAGTTAGTTCATCCGAACAATATCAAGTAATAGTTCACAATAACCAAAGTGTTTTTTATGAATCTTCTTTTGCATCGGGCAATAGAACTTTCAATCAAACAGATATGGGGTTAATGACAGGCGGAGTATCTCAATTTTATACTGTCACAATAGTTCAAAAAGGATCAAACGCAATAACCATTGATGATGTAGAATGGCAAGTTGCAGGTGTGGCTAATCCTCAATCACTTAATCCTATTACTTGGAGTTCAACCTTTACATCTGCACAATTCATAACATCTACTGCATTCGATTTTATTATTCAAGAGCAAATTCCCGAAATGAAAGTAATTGATTTTCTCACAGGGTTGTTTAAGATGTTTAATCTAACTGCCTATGTTGAAGATGGAATAATTGTAGTAAAAACACTAGATGAATATTATCAATTAGAAAGCACTTGGAATACAACCAACACATTGTGGCAGAATGATGATACATTATGGAATGAAGCAGGAACATCGGGTGCTAGTGTTTATTCATTAGATGAATTTATGGATGTTAATTCTAGCCAAGTAAATGTGGCACTTCCTTTCAAACAAGTAAATTTTGAATATGAAGGGTTAGGTACTTTATTAGCAAAGCAGTATAATCAATTAAACAATAAAAGTTGGGGAACAGAAAGGTACACTTTAGATGGTGACACATACGATGCACCAAATGAGATTTACACAGTTAAATTACCTTTTGAACACGTTCAGTATGAACGATTAATTGACTTATTTGATGGATCAAATACTGATATACAATATGGGTTCTTTGTAGATCAAAACCAACAATCATATTTTGGTAAACCATTACTGTTTTATCCTGTACTTCAAACATTAGCATCTGAAATTTCATTTAGAACTGATCAAACTTCTCATGTATCGTTAACAAGTTACATTGTTCCATCAAATAGTGTTGCTTTATCTGCAAGTACTGACACATCAAATATTAATTTTTATGATGAAATTAACGAATACACATTAACAACAGGATTCACAGGTACTTTGTTTACGACATATTACGAGAATTATATTGCTGAGATATTCAACACAAAAAGAAGGATGTTTAAAGTAACTGCATACCTTCCTTTGAATCTGATTTACAATATGAAGTTATATGACACAATAGAAATCAACTATGAGAATTACAGAATTAACTCAATGACAACAGATTTGACAAATGGCAAAAGCAGTATTGAACTAATCAATCTAGTATGATAAAGATGATTTTAAAAATGCTAGAAATAGCAGATGGACAAACAGAGAATATTAAAATAGCACAAGGCAAATATCTATATCCAAAAACATTTAAAGGTGCTTGGAAAGGTTTTAAAAATGAAGTAAGATGGCAGAAAAAATAACAGTAGGTTTAGAGGTTGACAGTAAAAAAGCGGAAAAGAATGTTGACAATCTAACCGATGGAATAAAAGATTTAACCAAATCGGTTGATGAAGGAAACAAACAAATCAAAGAAGGTTTAGATGACATAAAAGAAACATCTAAATCAACAGGTGAGGGTGTCAAAGGAATAGGCAATGCCATAAAAGCAGCAGGTGTAGGATTATTTTTAGTTGCCTTGGAAAGCATGAAAGAATTATTCATGCAAAATCAAGTGATTGCCGATGGGGTAAGTAGTGCCTTTGAAGGTTTGGCTTTGGTATTTAATGATGTCTTTGGATTATTGACAGGTGGATTACAGAGTGTTGAAAAAATCGGAAATGCCTTCGATAAGTACTTCGGAAAACCAATAGAAACTGCCGTTAAATCATTTGAGAAATTTGGTGATGCATTTAGCAAGATATTCGGTGGTGATTTTAGTGGTGCATTAGATGATATTAATCTTGGAATGACAGGATTACAAGCAGCCATTACTCAAACAGGAGATGGATTTGCAGAGGCAACATCAGATGCAGTAGATTATGTTGTTGAAATAAAAGAGGCAGCAGTTGCCAATGTTCAACTTGCTAAATCAGCAGAAATAGCAGAAGCCACAAATGCAGGATTGCTTGAAAAGTACGATAGACAAGCAGAGCAACAAAGACAAATCAGAGATGAGGAAAGAAACTCTATTGAGGATCGTATTGCAGCCAATAATAAACTAGGTGAGGTTCTAGAAGAACAGAATACTGTAATGCTTAAAAACGCAAATATCTCTTTAAGAGCAGCACAGATTGCCTTTGACAAAAACAAATCAACAGAGAATGAGGTTGCTTTGATTACTGCAAAGAATGAAGTGATGGCAGTAGAGGCTACTGTTGAAGGGTTTAGATCAGAACAAAAAGCAAATGATCTAGCACTTGACAGAGAGAAGATAGAACTCACAAATTCAAAACTAGAAGCCGAATCTACATTATCTTTTGAGAGAAGAAAATTTAATGCAGAGCAAGAGCAAAATGCAGTTAAAAGAATTGAAAAATTAAAAGAAATAAACGTAGAAGAAAGATCATCAGAACAAGCAAGATTACAAGCCATAGTTGATGAGGCTAATCTAGGAACACAAGCAAAGGTTGATGCCCAAATTGCACTTGATGAGTTTATGGAAACTAGCAGACAAGAGTCCATATCATTAAATCAAGAGTATTCAGATGCAATAGTTGCAGAAGAACAAAAGATATTAGATGCTAAATTAAAAGCAATTGAGGCAGACAGGCAAATGAAACAAGCACAAGTTGACATTGCTTTGGGAGTGTTAAATATTGTTAAACAAAGTGCAGGACAAAGTGCAGAATTACAAAAGGCTTTACTTATAGCAGATTCAGCAGCAGGAATTGCAAGTATTATAATTGACACAAATGCAGCCAATGCAGCAGCAGCGTTAAATCCACTAGTTTACTTGACACCCGGTGGTTCAGCCATACTAGCAAAAGACATTGCTAGAAATAAAATAAATGCAGCCATTGGAATTGGTAGTACAATAGCAGCAACTGCACAAGGATTAAAAGGAATAGGAAAAGGAGGATCAGCAATATCATCTACTTCTATTCCATCTCCATCTATTAGTGGTGGTAGTGAGGTTTCAGAATCACAAGCACCTGCATTTAACATAGTAGGAACAAGTGGAATTGAACAGATTGCAGATGTTGTAGCATCACAAACACCTGTTAAAGCGTATGTTGTTGCAAACGATGTAACAACTGCACAAAGCCTTGAGAGAAACATTGTGGAAGGAGCAACATTATAAAAAACAAAAAACAAGAAAATTAACCGTTATATAAATATGAAAATTGTAGAATTAGTTTTGGATGACAATGAAGAGAGTGGTATTGAAGCCATCTCTATTGTTGAATCACCTGCTATTGAATCAGATTTTGTAGCCTTAAAATCAGATGAAGTAAAACTAGCAGAAGTTGACACAGAGAAAAAAATATTGATGGGTGCTTTGTTAATTCCAAACAAACCCATTTACAGAAAAACAGAAGGTGAAGAATATTATATTTATTTCTCAAAGGATACAGTTTTAAAAGCATCTCAAAGATACCTAACAAATGGATATCAAGGTAATTCTACATTAGAACATTCTGACAACTTACAAGGATTGACATTAGTTGAAAGTTGGATAGTTGAAGATGATAAGTATGACAAATCAAGAAAGTATGACATGAATGTTCCAATAGGGACTTGGATGGGTACTGTAAAAGTAAACAATGAAGAGGTTTGGAATGATTATGTTAAAACAGGAAAAGTAAAAGGATTTAGTATAGAAGGCTTTTTTGCCGATAAAATTAAAGCATCAAAGGTAGAAAAAATACAAACACTTGAAGAAATAGAAGAAGAAGAGGCTGCTGAAATGCTTTCTATGATTAAGGGTATTGTGAAAGATGGTAAGGTTGAAATGGAATCTTATTCAGATTATCCCGATTCAGTAAAAAACAATGCTCAAAGAGGTATTGATTTAAATAAAGAAGTTAAGAACAAATGTGCAACGGATGTAGGCAAAATAAGAGCGCAACAACTAGCACAAGGTAAACCTATATCAGTAAGTACAATAAAAAGGATGTACTCTTATTTAAGTAGGGCAGAAGAATACTATAATGAAAAAGACAAGGAAGCGTGTGGTACAATCTCATATCTTTTATGGGGAGGTAAATCTGCAAAAACTTGGGCATTGAGTAAACTAAAACAATTAAAAATCAAATAAAATGAATAAAAGAGAATTAAGTAAAGTATTCAGCAGACTAGCAAAAGAGGAAGTTAATCTAGGAACTCATAGAGTTGAATTAACATTCGTTCAAGACATTCAAAAACTAATAAGAGAAATTGAAGATGTTATTGAACAAGCATATAAAGATGAGGATGAAATTGCTGGGGAATTAAACCAAGTTGAAATGGCAAAAGAATCTTTGTTAAGACAAATCGCAGCATCGGAAAGTAATGCACAAGAATTAAAAACGGGAGTAAAAGCCGAAATAGCAGATTTGAAAAGCAGAATGTCAAAAGCAGCAGGAGAATTAGGAATTGATGTTAAAGATATTAAAGGTATGACTGAACTTGATGCTTTGGGAAAAGAAGCACCCAAAGTTGGTGATTATTTAAATGGACTAATAAAGAGGGCTAAAAAAGAAGCCAAGTAAATGCAAGGCATCAAAAGAAAGAATTACATTCCTAATCCTACATCTCCAAAAGGAGGTAGAAGAGCGTGTTTGTGTCCCGATAATACCTATTCAATAAAGTGTTGTGATGGTGATAATTGGGCACAAGGCATTGGTGTTATTACAGGAGTGGAAGGTAATTTTTTAACTAAGGAAGATACTGATTTGATTCTTCAAGAGGATAACAATAAAATTATAGTATAATGGCAAATTCTAAAATATCTGCTTTACCAATAGCGACTGCATTACAAGGTAATGAGGCATTTGCATTGGTTCAAAGTGGTACAACCAAAAAAACTACTTTAAGTGATATAGACAATTACGTTATTGCAACACACATAACTGTGGAAGATGGTGACACAATAAATTTATCAGATACTACTTATGCTAGTTCTACATTAATAAAGTTTACATTTACTGCAACAGGTGGAATAGAAAATGCAACGGTTAATTTGCCAAGTGTAAACGGAACAAACACAAACAGATTAATAAGGTTTATCTCTGACACAACATTTACATCTAATACTAGGGTTAGTTTAACTCCCATTAGTGGAGCAACCATAGATGGTTCATCATCTCCTTATATAATCAACAAAGAATACGAAGGTGTTCAGTTGTGGAGCGATGGAACAGAGTGGTTCATAGTTCAAAAGAAAGCATGAAAATGCAAAATAAATTTTAACAATCGTTATATAATTATGAAATCAAATGAAGTTTTAAACCAAATCAAAACGGTTTTGGGGATTGAGGTTAAACTTGAAACTCAAAAGTTGGAAAATGGTACTGTTTTAGAAGCAGAATCATTTGAAAAAGGGAGTGATATATTTATCATGACTGATGATGAAAAGGTAGCACTTCCTGTTGGTGAGTATATGCTTGAAGATTCAAGGCTTTTAGTTGTTGAAGAAGAAGGTAAAATTGCTGATATTAGAGAAGTGAGTGATGAAGTTCCTCAAAAAGAAGAAACAGAAGATTTAGTTGAAGAAGATTTGACTGAAGAAAGCCTAGAAGAAGAGGCTGATGTTGCTGATTGGAAAGGAATGGAAATAAGAATTAAAAATCTTGAGGATGCCATTGCGGATTTAAAAGCCGATAAAATGGAAGCAAGTAAAGTAGAGAAAGAAGTTGAAGAAAAACTTGAAGAAAAACTTTCTGCAGAACCTGCTGCCAAAGCAATCAAGCATAATCCCGAAGGTGAATCAAGTAAACAAGTAAAAATGCACATTTCTCCTAACCGAGTAATGAGTACAAGAGATAGAGTTTTTCAAAAAATATCAAATTTAAAATAAAATGGCAGTAAACATAACAAGCACATATGCAGGAACTTTCGCAGGTTCTTACATCTCGGCGGCTTTGCTTTCGGGAAATACGATTGCAAATGGTGGAATCGAAGTGAAACCAAATATCAAATACAAAGAAGTTATCAAGAAGGTAGCAACTAGTGGTTTGGTAGTAGATGCAACTTGTGATTTCACAAGTGCAGGATCAGTTACATTAACTGAGAGAATTATTCAACCCGAATATTTCCAAGTAAATCAAGAAATGTGTCTCACACCTTTCCAATCTGATTGGGAGGCTGCTCAAATGGGATACTCTGCTTTTGATCAATTACCTCCTAAGTTTTCTGATTTTATTATCGGGCAATTTGCGTCTGAGGTAGCGGCTAAGACAGAATCTAACATTTGGAGTGGTGCAAATGCTACAACAGGTGAGTTTGATGGTTTTGTAACACTTATGACTGCTGACGCTGATGTTATTGATGTAGCAGCAGGTGCAGTTGTTGTTGGTAACGTAGTTACTGAAATGCAGAAAATAGTTGATGCTATTCCTGCTACTTTATTTGGTAAGGAAGATTTACATATTTATGTATCACAAAACATTGCAAAGGCTTATGTTGGTGCAATGGGAGCATTAGGAAGTGGTATTGACAACAGAGGAGCGTTGTGGTATCAGAATGGTGCACCTTTATCATTTGGTGGTATTCCATTATTTGTAGCAAATGGATTAGGAGATAATCAAGCAGTTGCTGCTGAGAAATCTAATCTCTTTTTTGGAACTTCTTTACTTTCAGATCAAAATGAAGTTAAGTTGTTAGATATGAGAGATTTGGATGGCTCACAAAATGTGAGGTTGGTGATGCGATTTGCAGCAGCCGTACAGTACGGAATTGGTTCTGACATCGTTCTATACTCTTAATAAATTTTAAACCATAAGAAAGGGGTAGGTGGTTATGTCTATCTACCCTTTTTTTTTAAATATAAAAAATATGGCGTGTAATGTATCAGCAGGGAGAGTACTTCCTTGCAAAGCAGGATTCGGAGGAATTAAGGCTGCTTACTTTTTTGATCTAGATGGATTAGGAGCATTGACATATACAGATGGAGTAATAACTGCAATAGCAGGTACTCCTACTGTTTATGAGTACGATGTGAAAAATACATCTTCACTAGAAACTGCAATTAACAGTTCTAGGGAAACAGGAACAACGTTCTATGAGCAAACGCTTAGTTTAACTTTAACTTATCTAGATGCACCAACACAAGAGCAAATTAAATTACTTGCTTGGGGACGTCCTAGTGTAGCGGTTGAAGATTATTATGGCAATATGTTTATAGTAGGTTTGGAGAATGGTGTAGAGATGACAGGTGGAACAATCGGCACAGGAACACAACCCGGTGATTTGAGTGGATTCACAATGACATTGGTAGGGCAAGAACCCGATCCTTCAACATTTATCACTTCAACATTGATAACAGGAGCAACTCAAGGAACAAAAATTGATCCTACTTCAGCAGTAACTCCTTAATTATTTATTTTTCTTCTAGTAAAAGCATCTCTTTGAGGGGGTGCTTTTTTTTTGTCTTATTTAGTTGACAGTACACTACTGTCCATTCTTTTTAACCTTAAAATTGTCTATAAAAATGCAAGAATTACACAATCAAATACAAAGTTTAGAATCTCAATTAACAGGTAATATGTTCACAGACATGGAAATAAAGGATAAAATCCATAATCTTAAAATGAAATTAAATGGTTCTAAACCTAGTTCTTCTGAAATTGATTGTGTCGGGTGTGGATCATAAAACAAAACCCTAATTTTTTTGCGTTATATAGGTATGATTGTATCAACAACATCAGCATCTGCACAAACATTTAAGGTAATACCAAGAGATTATACTTTAACGGCATTCACAATGAGCATAAGAGATGACAGTACAAACGTAACTGTGACATATAATATTACAGGTGTCAGTACAAGCGGAAATTATAGAACATTTCAAAACACATTCTCACCTGTTTTAGTATCCAATCACTTTTACGACATGACTCTTTACGCAGGTACAAACATAATTTTCAAGGATAGAATCTTTTGTACTGATCAAACAATCAATCAAGTGGATAATGATTATTACAACTTAAATGAAGGACAATTCACAACAGATGATTCTTACAACAACGAATACATAGTAGTATGAAAAGACAAAAGAGTTTACCCAAAGGTGTGACAAAAAACCCAAGTATTGGATTTGTTAATTTAAGCACCTACACTTCACCCGAAGTAAAAGAGGTAAAAAACAAAGATTGGGTAGAATACGGTGTTGACAATAATTATTTTCAATTCTTAATTGATAGATATAATGGATCACCCACAAATAACGCTGCTATCAATGGCATAAGCCAAGCAATTTATGGTAAAGGATTAAACGCAACAGACGCCAATAAGAAACCTAATGAGTATGCTCAGATGGTTTCATTATTTGGTAAAGATTGTGTTAGAAAATTATCCTATGATTTAAAATTAATGGGGCAATGTGCTGCTCAAATTATCTATTCTAAAAACAGAAAAAAGATAATTAAGGTAGAACACTTTCCAATTGAAACTTTAAGAGCAGAGAAAGCCAATGAAGATGGAGAAGTTCCTGCATATTACTATTTCAAGGATTGGACAAACATTAAACCAAGTGATACACCTTTAAGAATCCCTGCCTTTGGGATGTCAAAAGAGGATATTGAAATTTTATACATTAAACCATACAAAGCAGGTTTTTATTATTATTCACCTGTGGATTATCAAGGTGGTTTGCAGTATTGTGAGTTAGAAGAAGAGATTTCTAATTATCATATCAACAATATAATGAATGGGTTAGCACCTTCCATGCTCATTAACTTTAATAACGGCACACCCAACCAAGAAGAAAGGCAATTACTAGAAAGTAAAATTGCATCTAAATTTAGTGGAACAAGTAATGCAGGTAAATTTATACTTGCATTTAATGATAATGCTGAATCAAAGGCAGATATTACACCTGTTCAATTATCAGATGCTCACAATCAGTATCAATTCCTTTCAACAGAGGCTACACAAAAAATAATGGTAGCACATAGGGTTGTCTCTCCTATGTTATTAGGTATTAAAGATAATAGTGGACTAGGCAACAATGCAGATGAAATTAAAACTGCATCCTTATTGATGGACAACACAGTAATCCGTCCATTCCAAGAGTTGTTAATTGATTCATTTGATCAAATACTTGCCTATAATGACATTGCTTTAAATCTGTATTTTGTCACTTTGCAACCTTTAGAGTTTACAGAGGTTGACACAACAATACAAAGCGAGGAGGACATCGAAGAGGAGACAGGTGTACAGATGTCTAAGATCAGTTTAAAAGAGATTGATGGGCAAACTGTCTATGAGACAAAAGAAGAAGCCGAAGAGGTAGCAGAGGCACTTGGATGTGAAGGCTCACACGAGCATGAGGAAGATGGAAAGGTTTGGTTTATGCCTTGTGCTACACATGATGATGCTATTAATCTTAAAAAGCCTTGTTACGATGGTTACGAAATGGTAGGAATGAAAACCAAGAATGGCAAGAAAGTTCCTAATTGCGTACCTATAAAAGCAAATGAAGAAATTCCCGAATTAACAGATGAAATGGGTGATCAAATCCTTGCTGAATTGGAAGGTGAGGTTATCACAGATGAATGGGAATTGGTAGATGAAAGAGAATACGAAGGTGAAAACCTAGAAGAGTGGGCAACACAACTAATTCAACCAACCAAATCAAAACTTCAAAAGTTTGCAGATCAAATTACAGGGAAACCTAAAGTTTTTAGTGTACTAGATAAAAGCCTTTACAAAATACGATACAAGTATTTTAAGAAATCTAAGAAGGCAATGAAAAGCGGAAATGAATCTAGATTGTTTTGCTCAAATATGATGAAGTTAGCAGGGCAAGGAATCATATATAGAATAGAGGATATTGATAAAGCATCAGACAAGGGTGTAAACAAGCGACTAGGACACAAAGGAAAGCCGTATAACCTATTTAAATTCAAAGGGGGTATCTATTGTAGACACGCATGGAAAGAGCAGTTATATAGGCTTAAAAAGAACACAGAGAAAACTGATGATTTTGACAAATACAAGAGAGCAAGAACAATACCTAAAAGTTACAAGCCTTCTCCAAGAGGATGGAAAGAGGCACAAATTGCTCCTGTAAATATGCCCAATCAAGGAGCATATCCAACTAAAAAGAAATAAGAAATGGCAACAGTATTATTCATAAATCGAACTGATCTAGTTAGAAATTCTATCTTAGATGGCAATGTTGACACAGACAAGTTCATTCAATTTATCAAGATTAGCCAACAGATAAATATTCAAAATTATCTAGGTACAAAATTATACGATAAATTCACAACAATAGTTGGAAATGGTGATATAGATACTGCACCTTATGCTGATTATAAGACACTTTTAAATGAATACATTCAGCCAATGTTAATTTGGTTTGCACAGGTAGATTATCTTCCCTTCGCTGCTTATCAAGTAAAGAACGGAGGGGTATTTAAACACACCTCAGAGAACGCTGAAACGGTTAACAAAACAGAAGTGGACTATCTAGTCGAAAAAGCAAGAACACACGCTCAATGGTACTCTAGAAGGTTTATAGATTATATGTGTTTTAACGAAAATTTATTTCCCGAATACACATCAAATGTAAACGATGACATTAATCCAAGTTCTGATGCAACATTTAATGGATGGGTACTTTGAGTTACAAACCGAAGGAAGAAAATATTAAGAAATTAAAGAAGTTTTTATTAAAACTAAAAAAGAATGGCTGATTTATTTAATCAACAAATATCCGCAACATATTCGGGTTTATTAAAAACCACAAGTAATGGTATTTTAAGTTCATCACTTGCACAAATCACAGATGGCAGAGGAAATGATTCTCCTTTGTCAATGAGTACTACTGAGATTCAATTTAATACAGGTTCTAATACTTTTAAATTTCCTACAACAAGAGGAACAAGTGGGCAGATTCTAAAACTAGCAGATGCAAATGGAACTTTAGATTGGGTTGCTGATGCAAGTGGAGATGTTACAAAAACAGGAACGATTGCTTTGAACACTATTGCAGTATGGAATGATAATGCAGATCAGTTAAGGAGTGACACAACAATGTCAATTAACACAAATCACACCATTTCATTATTACAACCTAATAGTGTACCTACTGATGTAAATTCTTATAATATAGGTGGAGGAAATATAGCCAATGTAACAGGATCACGCAATGTAGGATTTGGTAAACAAAATTTAAATGCAGTTTTAGCAGGTTCAGATAATACTGCAATGGGAGACGGTTCACTTGAAAAAGTAACAAGTGGAAATAGTAATACAGGCTTTGGTTCTGATGCGTTAGGTAACTCAACTGATGGTGATTTTAATACTGCGGTTGGTTCGGGTGCTTTAAATGATGTGTTAACAGGGGAGAATAATACGGCAGTTGGGTATAATGCTGGAGTAAATGTTTCAACAGGATCGGGTAATACTTATATAGGAAAAAGTGCAGGGCTAGTAGATGTAGGAAGTAATAACATTTATATTGGTGAAGGCTCGGGCAGTTCAGTTGCATCGGGAAATAACAATGTAATATTAGGATCAAACACAGGAAATACAATATCTGCAACATCCAACAACATTATCATTTCAGATGGTAGTGGGAATAATAGAATACAAGTTGATAGTGGGGGTGATGCTACTTTTAGTGGTAATGTATTAATTGGAACAAATATAAATTCAGACATACCTCTACAAGTCAATAAAGAAACAGCGGCTTCGGGTACTGCTATTGCATTTTTAAGAAATACAGATGCTGCGGGTAACGGATTAGTCGTTGACGTAACAACACCTCAAGATTACGTTGCTGATTTTCGAATTGGAAATGTTAGTAAAATGCGCATCTCATCGGGGGGTGATGTGGGTATTGGGATTACACCTACAAGTAAACTGACACTTTTAGGTACAAGTACTGCTGCTTCAAACACACCTTCTGATGCTATTGTTGATATAAAGGGTACTTCAACTGCTCATTTACTTATGGGTGTTGCTAATGTTTCTCCTTACGGTGCATGGATAAATACAGATAGTACTACCCAACCACTTATTTTAATGGGTACGGGGGGTAATGTGGGTGTCGGAAATACCAACCCAAGTGATTACGATTCAGATGCTAATAATTTAGTTGTTGGCTCTTTATCGGGAAATAATGGTATAACAATATTGTCTGCCGCAGCAAGCGGTTTTGGAAGTTTATATTTTGCGGATGGTACTACGGTAAATAAAGTAAATTCGGGTTACATAAGATATCAGCAGAACCAATCTGTAATGAGTTTTGGTGTAAATGCGGCTGAAGCAATGCGCATCTCATTGGGGGGTGAGGCTACTTTTAGTCAAGCAATGGCATCAACGGTAAACCCAAGCATATTTATAAAGCAAACGGGCAGCAGTTTAGATGGAGGCGGCGGCAGCATAATATTTGGAACATCAACAATAGCAACAACTACAAATTATAACGCATCAATACAAGCAGTTAGAACGGCATCGGGAGCAGGTTCAAGTGAATTGAGGTTTTTAACAACTCATCAACCCACAAGCATAGCAGCACAAACTAGACTCACCATCACATCGGGGGGTGATTTAAAAGTAACATCGGGTTCTTTTTATAATTCAGTATCGGGAATCACAAAAATTGGCAATGTAGGGGATTATGAATTTTTAGATTCTCTCGGATCGGGAACTAGAAGGTTTCGCCCCGCGACTGATGATGCTATTGATATAGGTGATGCTACGCATAGATTTGATGATATATTTGCTACAAACGGAACTATAAACACATCTGACAAAAACCAAAAAAACACTATTTTAGAAAGTGATTTAGGTTTAGATTTTATAAATAGGTTAAAACCAAAATCTTATAAGTGGAATAGTAAAACACGTACTCACTACGGCTTAATTTCTCAAGATATAGAAAGTGTATTATCTGATATATCAAAAGAAACCAAAGATTTTGCAGGTTTTATAAAATCACCTAAAGATATTGATGATAAAAATAACACTGAATTTGTATATGGATTAAGATATAATGAGTTTATTTCACCAATGATTAAAGCAATACAAGAACAACAAACCATTATAGAAGATTTAAAAGCAAGAATTGAAACACTAGAAGGGTAAGGGTTACCTACATTATTAAAATAAGAGTAAATTATGAAACAAATAGAACCAATTTCAATATGGCAGAATGGAACAACCAAAACTGCGACACAATTACAAGTACAAGGTACAAGTGTAACTTTAGGAAGTAGTGCATCTTTTTATTGGCAATTGCTAACAGAGGAAGGACATCAAGTATCAAACGGTAACCTCGGAATTAGCGGTGAGCAATACACTGCTTGGGGTGCTGATGATGATTACGTTTACGATATAGTAGCAGAAGATTTGAATTTAACATTAGTTTCTGAAGATTAATTATCTTTGAAGAAAAAAAACTATGAAAATTACAGATCAAGAATTAGAAACACTACAAGAGCAAGAGAAAAAGAAGAATGCAATCGCTCACGATTTAGGAGTGCTAGAATCAAAAAAGCACGATCTTTTAAAATTACTAGATGATGTTAGAGAACATCAAGAAATTACTTTTGAAGATATACAAGAAAATTATGGAAAAATCAGCATCAATCCCGAAACAGGAGAGTACGAAGAAATCAAGGAAGAAGAAACTAAGTAAAAATCTAAGTTACTCAGAGGGAATACATTCAGATACTGCTAAAAAGTTGGGGATTAGCAATGAACCAACAGATGAGCAT
>Ga0209716_1000792_pt1 | contig 27152 bp, 46 predicted proteins | sample COGITO_mtgs_1205_FD_184811 | JGI IMG/M metagenome (GOLD analysis project Ga0209716, IMG submission 184811) | Pelagic marine microbial communities from North Sea - COGITO_mtgs_120531 (SPAdes) (version 2) | ecosystem: Environmental > Aquatic > Marine > Epipelagic ...
GACAGTATGATACTCATAGGATCAAGATAACCTTTTTCAAACTGCGTATCATAATCAATATATTTTTCTAGACCGAACTCAGGCGGCAATGCGCCAGTTGAAGCAATTACTTTGTCGCGCAATGGATTTGGTAGTTTTAGATAACAAAACTTAATTTTCTCACCATCTTTTATCTCTTCATATTTTTTAGTGAGACCATGTTTATTTAGTAGATGATTATACAGCAACACACCCTTGACCTGTATCGGTGATCCCTTTCGATAGATCGTATTCTTGTCAGCATAGGATTCAGAATATCTACGGCCATCACTGGATGTTTTCCATGCTGTCAGACTAACACCGCGAGGAAACGCAACCTTGTCAAATTCAAGTGTGTTAAATTCTTCATGAATTTTACTGATAAAATTTTGCGTGGTCTTTTCATCAGAGTTCATAATCAACTTGAGTGTTTGTTTAATATACTCACGGATCACCGACGGTGTTGAAGAACGTATTGCTTCAATGCCCATCATCTTGAGTTTGGGTTCATTGTATCGAACACCCTCGCTGTCCCAGACATTCATGATGTATCGTTTCTTGGCAGTCCAGATCGCCTTGTCGCCAATGTTCTCGCGCTTCATGATCATCTTCTGATCGTAACCATTCATATAGTCTTTCAGTTCTAGGTAAGATTTATCGATGAATGGTTCAATCTTCTCACTGGCAATCTTATCGAGGAAGTCGACGGGATTATCAGGTAGAACACGTTTAACCATTTCATCAAAACAAATATAGACCGAGTCAGTATCAACTGCGACAACATAATCTTTCTCAGTGCCAAGGACTTTGTTAAGATACTCGTTGATTCGTTTTTCAATCCAACGAATAGATAACTGACCAGACATCGTGATTGCTTCAGCATTCTTTTGTTCGAACCAACGGAAGTATTTGTTAGCGATGGCTCCGTAGGCAGAGTTCAGTAGAATCTTGAGAGCATATTGCATATTATGACTGCGGGATATCTCTCGCTCTAAGTCTGGCGTTGGGTTCTTTTGATATTCCTGTTGCGCTAATATCATTTTCTTTTTGTAGTTGACCCTATCGTTATACATGTTCTGCATTAAGACAGACAGAAAACCCTGTTTATCTTTGCGGTAGAAATTGCCGTTGGGTGTGACAGTGAGATTGCTCTCCTTCAGTTTTGATGTATCAATAGATTTATTAAGAAAAGATTCAACGCTAGATTTTGCAGCAATATCACCGAGATTGAATACATTTCTTCCTTGTTCGCGAGTATCGGGTGAAACATTATATTGCATAATTAGGTGAGGGTACAAACTGTTCAGGTCAAACGACATCACCCATTCGTGCATACCAACTTGCGGTTCTTTCACGAACCCGCCAACAATCTGACCAACATCATTGTTATATGGTTTCTTTGTTGGAATGACTATGTTCTGATCCATCAGATAGTTGTGTATAATCGTGTCCCAAATCTTGAGAGTTGATAAACCATCTTCGTAGTTACAACCCGAATCATAAGTCAAAGCAAAGATCACATTTATAAAACCGAGTTGCTCTTCAAGCATAAAGATCAAATCAACATCTTTGATATTGTATTCAATAAATTTCTGATAGTCCTCTTTGTATAGCGTATAAAGATTACCGTGTTCTGAGTAGTCAATCTTTTTCTCACCGAGTTCAAGTTCACAAATATAATCAAGGCGATAAGATTCTCTGGGTTGTAACTGAAACTTTTTATACACTGCCATGTAGTCTAGATTAGCAATGCCATGTAGTTCGTAACCCTGACTCTTCTTTGTGCCTAAGGTAATGTTATACTCGCGAATCTTTCCCCACGGCGACAATCGACGAACATGATCCTCACCGAGTAGTTTGCGAATCCGATTCACAAGATAAGGTATATCAAAGAACTCGGTGTTCCAACCAGTCAGCGCGTCAATATCAAACCCTTCCCAAGCCTTTAGAAACTTGCGAAGGAGTTGTATTTCATTCTCACACTTGAGATAGTAAACATTCTTATCATCTGTTACGAAGTCGCCGCAACCAATCACGACAGTCATGTTTCGTCGCTTGAGTGTAATCGCAGTGACTTCTTTTTCTGCCACGCCAGGTTCGGGGAATCCATCATCAGACGCCACCTCGATATCGAGTGCGACAATGTTGATCTTGCTGGTGTCAGGTTTAATGTTCTTATAGTTATCGTAGATATAAGTATAGGCGAATCTATCGTAACCATAGATAGACATACCGTCGACATTATCATATTTTTTTATAAAATCTTTTGCATCGTATATGCTTTTGATTGAACTGACTGGTTGAACCGGATTGTTATGTATGTCCGTGTAACCTGTCACATGTGTCGATGGTGTGAACATCATCGGTTCATAAGTGTACTGTTTCTGTACTCTCTCACCATTCTCATCAAAACCACGAAGATAAATATGATTACCATGGTTGAATACATTTGTGTAGAATGGTGAGAACTGTTCATCTCGGACAACGGATTTCTTCATATGATACTCCAACTCATTAAACTAATTATAACTCATTGCGAAGGCAAAGTAAAGATGAATAGAGAAAATATTTTCGAACAACTCAAGATTGATGAAGGTTGCATATATGAAATCTATGAGGACCATTTGGGGTATAATACATTCGGCATCGGTCATCTGATTACTGTTGATGATCCAGAATTCGGTCTATCAATCGGCACACCTGTATCGGAAAGTAGAGTGCAACAGGCTTTTGATAAAGATATTTCTGCGGCGATTGATGATTGTTTCTCTGTGTTCGGTAAAAGGATTTTCAATTTCTTCACTGGAGAAGCTCAGGAAATACTGGTTAACATGATGTTCAATTTAGGTCGTACTCGGTTTGTGAAATTTAAAAAAATGATTGCTGCTCTTAACCGATTTGATTATGAAGAAGCATCTAAAGAAGGCCGTGATAGTCTGTGGTACGAACAGGTGACCAATCGTGCTGAAAGACTGATGTCGCGACTTGAAGTTCAATGATTTTATAAATAATATGTATGAAATTACTGTCAATATTTTACACTATACTTTTGATTGGTTGTGCCGAAATCACACACGTTGATGGCGAACTACCGAAGGTTAAACTTGTTGGCGCTGAAGAATACTGCACAGAAGAACTCAGAGCGAAGGTGAAAATGGATGAGTTCTTAATCACATGTACCATGAGGTTATAGTAAAAGGGCGACCGAAGTCGCCCCACGATCACGCCTTAGTTTTTATATCATCTTTCTTTTCAGCAACATAATACCAGTTTCCTGTAATAGGATTCTGTTTATGATTCTCCGACAGTTTCCAATCAATCACAACTTTAATTTGTCGTGCCTTGACCGCAACTTCTTCGATATTATTTGCTGAAGCGAAAGATGAGAAAAGACAAAGGCATATAATTGCCCAGTTTTTCATCTTAGTCCTCTGTGAGTAGTTGTTTATCCGTATTTCCAATTGGGATAGTGCGAGGACGCTTCTCTTCTGGGATCTCTACTTTCAGGTCAATGACCAGTAATCCATCTTTGAAGTCTGCTCCTTCTACAACAACGTGTTCAGAGAGTCTAAAGGTTCGTGTAAATTTCTTTGCAGAAATACCGCGATGTAGATACTCACGTTCTTCGCTTGACTTGTCACCAGTTACAACCAAGATACCGTCCTTCACTTCAATAGTGAGGTCGTCTTTGTTATAACCTGCCAAGGCAAGTTCTACAGTGAAGTTAACATCATCGTGCTTGACTACGTTGTGTGGAGGATAGAGTTTGTTGTCGGACATATCTGACAGTCGCTCTATCTCCGACCAAACGTGATCGAAACCAATGAAGTGTGAACGTGGAAAAGAAAATGCTTTAGATACCATAACGGATCTCCTTATTAATTAAGCAAGATTGTTGTTATACTCTACCTGACCATTCAGCGTAGAGAAGTGTTGACCCTTTCCCAAGGAATCAACGCATTTATTTATAATAGATGATTATGCGAAAAATGTCAAGGATAAAAATTAACTATTTTAAAATATACAGATATTCGGTTCTTCTGGAAAATTAAATTCAAAGAAAAAATTATTTAAAGAAGTTTCCGAGAGTTGACTCATAACATAGCGAACTCTATTCAATGAATCAACTGCTTCTGTGGGCATTGGTTTTTCTTCTATCGGATCCACCGTGAAAGCACCGCCTTCAGTTCCTGTTGCTCTGCTCTTACCATCGGGCAGTTCAAAATACTTTGAAGCAGTTGAGAAAGTAGCAGTTGGTAAATCAGAGTAAGACATAATTGTTCCATATCCACTATTGAATCCACCATCTTCTTGTGGTTGCTCAGAGTTAGGAATTAAGTAACCGAAAGAATATTCGAAGATAGAACCATTCCCAGAATGGTTACCAAAGTCATGCTCGAGACCCAACAGATGCCCTATCTCATGTACAATGGTTTCGTGCGCTCGCTCATAATATCGAGTTACATCTGATTCTTGAAATACGCTGTTTTGAAAACACTGACTAATTCCTCTGGAATATGACATGCCTCTCGTAGCATCAAAACTAGCAACACCACAAGCGATTGGACTTTCTTCTATTTTTTTAAATAAAAATGCTAAGTCAGCATTCGCAGCAGATTGCCAATCATCAACATCCCCGAACTCATATCTTGAATTGGTGAATGCGGAGTATTGCCTTCTCAGATCACCCTTTGCTACTTCTACTGTTTCCAATCCAATCAAGCGAATATAAATGTATACACCGGAGTCTGCGAATATTTGATTCACAAAATCTAATTCTCTACGCACGAACTCTTCATTCGATAAACCATCGCGGTCTTCATCAGTCATCTTGCTGTCAACAACTGCCAGCAAATCAATAATTGCTAGTTGTGTATTGTCTGCGGAATATTTAAAATCAACAGAAGTTCTTTGTAGTTGCCCTTCGCAATTATAGTAGTCATACCAAGGATGACCAGTGGTATCTGATTGAGTTGTTGGACAAGATGGCGGTTCGTCCATCTGTACTAATGCACCGCAATCTTGAGAATTTTCTTCGAGGGTTTCCTGCGTCTTGCCACCTTTGCCATCAGCAATGTCTTGTATAAGATTCAATAAAGTGAGGAAACGGTTTTCTGGGTTTGTTATTTCTACGCAGTATGGTTCGCCGATAGGAGTGCCAAATTCAGGGTCAGGAGTATAACCACATTGCTCAGAATTTTCTTCTACAACTTCAATGTAAATACCACCATTTCCATCATGGTAGTTTTGTTGAAGAGTATACCCGACACAGAATTCTTCGCCGGATTTAGTACCTGATGCTGGATAGGTCGGCGTGTCTACACCGACCTCTCCCGAGGAACCTCCACCGCCGCATGCGGTCAATAATGTAAATAATAACGAAAGGAGAAAGATGTTGTCATTCTTCAAATTCACTCTGACCCTTGTAAAGACCTAAACCTGGATAATATATTCCATATGAGTATTTAGGCGTGCCGTCTTTTTCATACGACATCGTCGTACAAACTGGGTACATTCGGATAGATCTTTTTTCACCATAGAATAAATCCAACCATATACCCGAAGAAAGATAGTTTTGCATATTGCGAACATACGATTCTAGGGAATGCCACGCTGCTTTTTCTTTACTGTCTTTTGATAGTCTGTGGTGACGATTCGCTTTGAGTTCTTCTCGGCAAGATTTAATCCATTCCTTCACCTTTACAGGGGAAAGAGGATGATCATCGTCAAGATTCCGAATACTTTCGTGAATAGAAATATTTTTAGCAGGTGCCTTCACTGCTCTTGCCAGCGCCAGTCGTTCTGCCGCAGCAGCACGTTGCTCAGGCGTCATTGGTTTTCTTTTCTTACGAACTTTTTCCATCACATCTCCCTTAATATTGTAGAGGCAAGTAAGAATCCTGAAACGGTATTCAACATAATTAGGGCACGATCTTTCCAAATGATCGAAACCCAAGTCCATAGTATAATGCCTAAGAACCCAATTGTCAAGTCATACATCCGATATTCGGGACCTGCTGACCTCATTGCCAAAGACGCCATTATAAGAATCGAAGCAACCCACTTTAAGTACCAGTCAAAATTTTCCGGATACCATTGTCGATCTGGTTTTACTTTACCTTTCACTAATCGTATTCCTCCTGACATTTCAAATCATAAGTGGGTGCATTCTCATGATACACGACACACTTCTTCGGTACAGGCATGTCAATATAATCTTTCAAATCAAAATGGTAGTATGCTACAACTAAAAAAGGAACCATACCAAATAGTAATGCTAAACTTTGATAATAATAAACCCTTTGATCTCTGGTCATTTCGTTCTCCCATTTACTGGCGTGGTATATTCGATGTTTCTCTTCCGGAAAGAGTTTCACTGACAGCGTAGTCAGTATTTTGATTCGCGTCAAAAATATTGAATAACATCTCGCGTAGATCGTCTTTGGTCCAGTCACCACCCAACTCAATGAGTTCCTTGCGACGAGCAAAATAATATGCCTCCACCGCATTAATCTCCTCAGAGAGATTGCCATATGCTACCGAACGAATTTCGTGTGCGTTCATCATGATCAAACTCCCTAACTATGGTTACCATTTTCGCGGCATTGCCACGATGCATAAAGCTGTTCTAAAATACAATCTTCCACAGCGTCCAGTTTAATACTGAGCGAGTCGTCACCGTTTTGATAGGCTTTGTTGCTCTTGCTTATGAGAGCAGATCGGATTATTTGTACTTGCTCGCCAGTTAGTTCTAAGTTAAAATTCATTACGCAGCCTCCTCGACTTTGACAAATTTAATTTCACGCTTACCATCCTGATCCTGCAACCAAGTACGGAACCCTATAACACGATTGCTCATATCGTAGGACTTCTGATCTCGAAGACAGGCGAGAACACCGTCCTCAAGCCAAGCATAAATGGCAGTGTCCCACTCCTCAACTACCGTATCAGGATTGAAGTCGATGTCATCGACCAACAACTCGCCAACGATAAACTCCTCGGAGTAATCAGAGCGATGTGCAATGCAACGACCCACATTGGCATAGAATCCAGCGTCCTGCGCCTGTTCGAGAGTACACTCGACAACATAGGTGTCACCACCTTTGTTCTTCCAGTACTGAGGACATGCACCCTCACCGTCCCAGTCGTGGGCACCATAGTTCTCACGGAATTGTGTGTAGATAACTAGTTTCATCGCAAATGTACCTCATGGTTAGGGTTATGCCAGAACTCTGACACGTCTGCATAAAGAACGACACACTGGTCGTGTTGATAGTACTCACGCAGGTTTAAAACAAAATTGGTTAGGGTAGAACACCACTCTTGGGTGATGTCGTTACCATAGTTCCACCTATCATAGGCAGACTTGATGTAAGACATGGGTAACGGGGCAGGTAACTTTTTATTCATAATCACTTACTCTCTCATCTCAACTTATGTAACCATTATATGATAAACCAAGGTCTAAGTCAATCGCTCAATTTTCTCAATAAAATCAATGACTTACGCGGCATTTGATACGGACGCAGAGGAACGATCTCCCCAACGATCATAGTTTTCCTGCACTCTCACTGTTAGTTGATCGCGAGATTGTCCTAGAAGACGTTCGGCCTCGTCCAGTGCGTTGGTGGAGTGATATTCGATGTTTGCTGCGGGGTCTATAATTGTTCGCGCAATCAGCAGTTCGCCGCATACATTGTGGATCGTGATTCTTTTTGCTAACATGATTGATTCCTTATTGTTGCATTCTAGAAATTTCTGTAGCCTGTTCTTGATTGATCACTGGGACAAGATTGGATTTGTGCATCGTGGCAATGCCGCGTACAAGAGTGCCAGTGTATTTTATCGGATCGACCCGAGAGGTAGAACCGTCACAACTTTCACAGGAAGGGGCATTGTCGAAGATTGTTTCTCTCCTATATGCCGAAGTTACTTCTAACTTGCGAAAGGCCGGTGATTTGTATTTTCCATATACCTCACCCTTGGTCACTTTCTTTTTTCGCTTTCTACCTGTTTGATCATAATTTAGATTTGCATGGAACATAATATACTATCACAATTTTGAACACAGTCATAATGATACTATAAAAAACTTACAGTGTCAATTGATTTTCTTTAACTCGTAATCAAACTTTTCCGTACAACGAAGTTCAATCCGACTGTTGTCGTTTGAAATGCCTATCAGTTGATTTTGTGTGAGTTTATCAATACGTCTCATTCTAAAAACTTTTTTTGATTTTATTTTAGTCTTCATCGTTTCGGATTTTATTTCTTCTGACACAAACCAGATGGACACTTCAAATAAATTTGGTTGAAATATTTTAGCAATAGGTTCCCAGAAACGCAACAGTGTTTTCTTCATTTGTTTTTACCGTCTCCACTTGAACTGGTATATAACCCAAACCACGCGGCACCGGTGCCGACAATAATGCTGATCAATCCCGACTGTTCAATAGTTGGATTTTCGAGGTTCATAAACCACATGGTCGAATAATACAATAAGAAGGTGTATACACCTAGGAAAACTCTGGGAAATATTCTCCAAGCGTCCACTGCTTTGGCTAAGTCAATCCAATTCTGCCATTGATTCTGGCTACTGTCTACAGTCTTCGTATCAACTTCTAGTTGAATCTGTAATGTCCTTTTTTCTATATCCGACATAAGTGACCTTCAAAATTTATTTTTATTGTAATATTTGAATAGGTGCCACACTTTGATAACAAGGCAGTGGCCTCCTCGGAAGATTATGCCGCTAGGGCTATATCTCCATAGTAGTTGTCATTTGCAGCAACTATAGTTTTGAACCACCGTTTTTACAGTCAGCGTTCATGGACTGATTCTCCACATTGCTTTCGGTTGCCCGTCGATTCCGTAACGCCCCCATCAAAAGTACACTACCCGCTTTATCAGATACGTTCCAGACTTAACTGGAATAGTGTACTTTTGGTGGAGGCGGCGGGAGTTGAACCCGCGTCCGCACTTCCTATTTACAATGTTTCATCGAATAACTTTATTTATAGTATTAGAGTTTCATTACTTCATCAGCATACACATACTGATATTTATGAGCCTCAACTTCCCAAGGCAGATCAAAATAATCAACCTTCTGCGAATCGATTCGTCGTCCTTTCCAGTTACATACATCCAACATTGTTACCAAATCCCGAAGTTCACCTCGGGCATATTGTTTGACATGGATCATCTCATGAACGATCGTGGCAACGAAGTCGCGATTGGACAACTTGGTGTCCACACGAATCTCGAAATCGCGGGGCAATCTATTCTCACAGTCGATATAGTTACAGTCGCCATGTATACCCTCTCGATCCTCAAGACTTGCGTCACCCAGTATTTTGACCGACAAAGATTTTGCCATGCGCGGCATCATTTTAGAAACATAAAAATCAATAGTCTCGAATGCCAGTTTCTTCTGTGCCTTTGATAACTTGCGATATCTTTTTTCGGTCAGTATCATTAACTTACATCCTTTTCGGTATACTTCCAACTCAGAGATGGAAATTCTGTTTTAAGTAATTTCGTTAACTCTTCCGCTAACCATTGATTGCAAGCTGTCCAAGTATAGGGCGATTCGGTCTGACCCTCATATGTTATCATATATATCAATGCGTCTCTCATATTGCCAGTCCCATCATAATACCCAACATTGCTCCAAGTGACATCATCACTAAAACTCCGATCACTGTGTCTTTCATTTACAATACCTATTGTGAATGTATATGTCGAGTCGTTTTGCGTTATCGTATTTGTTGCCGACGAGATCACCCCAACGATTATATCCACAACCCGCTATCTTTTGTATTGGTTCGCGTCCTTTGACACTCACTTGGACATCAGATCGACTTGATGAAATAGTAAGGCGAATCGTTTTCAGAATTTCCATATCTACAAATGATTTTGGATCTAATGAACAAACATATGCCGGGGTGCGATTAGGTTTAACTTCCATAACAAATTTCTCTCAACTGAAAGACCATTATAGGATAGTTCTAGGTCTATGTCAACCTTTTTATTTTTATAATAAAATCAATGACTTACGCGGTATCAGAGTTCCCAGTCAAGATGAATATCGAACCTACATTCGCGGTCACTCAAAGATTCGAAGCTGACCTGACATTCGTTATAACCTCTATCCTCAATGGTGCGGACGGTAACTGACACATCCGGCATAGGTATAACGGCACAGGAACAGACTGACACAAAAATTAACGCCAGTATGAGTTTAGTAGAATACTTCTTCCGCATGTCCTTCTCTTAACATAATTTTGGTTAAGGACATCTGAGAATCATATTTTGCATCATAAATTTTGAAGTCGCCGATGATGCGACCATACTTACCCAACTCACCATAATACTTGCGACTCAACAACACCTGTTTTGATCCAACGGGTAAAAGTTGTTCAACAAATTTCGCGGCACTCAGTCCTCGTTCTTTTTCTTCTAGGTCTCTCGTTCTGACCTCGGGCGCATCAATGTTGAATAACCGTATTCTCTGATTTGATAATACGACATTGAAACCCAAATCGATCGAACAATCAACCGTATCTCCGTCAACTATTCTTTCTATTGTGCAATGATATTCATACATATTGTGATCCGTAGAACTTAATATTAGAGTCAGAACTGTCTATAATCATACAGTCCTTTCTGAGAACGAAATTTATGTATCCTGATGGTTCTAACGATTTGAATTCAGTATCATTGCCGTCATCAAGTAAAGGAACATAATGACCAACATACTTGGAATACCACATAGATTGGTCTCGGCATCCTGTAATCAGTAATACTTTAGTCTCAAACACTGTTGACATTTTATAGATCGTCATCGAGAATGCTGATACAACCATCAACTATTTCACGACTCTCAACATATTGTTTAACCTGTGATTCCACTGCTTCAATGATGTCGGGGTGTTCACCAATACCAACGGCGCGTTCATATACATTAATGTTAACTAACGCAGTACCCATCATTGCTTCATGCTTTTTTTGTATTGCTAATAAAATATCTCGTTTCATGTTGTCATTGTCCACGGTTTACTCCACATCAGTTGTTGCGATTCCACAACAGGAATCATACGATATCACCGAATCCCACCGAAAAGATCGCCAAGAGTCCAAATCAACTTCATACACCGGTTGCACCTCTTCATTCACACTCCTGTCAGTGTTCTTTGGCACCTTATCGGATGGAATCAAATCGTTGTTTAAGGTGCCGGTAATGGTTCTTTCGGTACCATCTTTTTTTGTAAAGGTTATCTGACAAAGACCTGATCTCAGATAGTGTTCAATTTCTTTCTTAATCATCATTACCTCTCAACCCTCTAAAATCACTTGTCCCAACGCGAACTTAACTTGGTCTTCATTTAGTCCTAACAAACGAAGTTCTCTTTCTGCGACATCTTTATCAATTTCAAAATTTCGAAATTGTTCTGCAATCTCCTGCACTTTAAATGAATCTTCAAACCTTGTCATAAACAACTCCTCTCTATGATTAAAATAAAAATCGTGCATGATTTATAATCCGGTGATCAGATTGTAAATCTCTCTCCAGTTGTTTAACCTAAGTCCCGGACCTTCATAGTTATAGTTATAATCTTGCGCCATTAGAATGCCATCTAAACCCATTTCAACACCAAGGTCGCAGTTGGACATTTTATCCTCCAACCAATAACAACCACTGTCCCGATAGGGTTCAAGTGCCTCGTCCTTGTCAGCACCGCAATCGAGTATAATAAACTTCTCAAATGCGGTAGGTCCAAAAAGTTCGCAGAGATTTTTAACTCGCAAGTGTTGCGCGTATTCAACATCCGTCTGCGAAGTGATTACATGGAAGACATAACCATGCTCTTCGTGTAACTTGCGAACATATTTAATCGCGTCTAAATGTGGTGGTATTTTGCGAATCCATGCTGACTCATTAAACATCCGTGTTAAACGGGACTTATCGGCCATACCAATGTCATATCTTTCTTTGATAGAATACATATGGGATGCATTATTTTGTATTTTGTAACCGTGCTTTCGCATCCACATATCGAAGGAGTACATCCAGTCTACCAGAACGCCATCACAATCAGTCAAAATCAATTTTTCTTTCATCATTTAGTCCAATCTCGTGTAACTTCATCAATGTCAATCAGGTCTCTCTCCGACAAGCTTGTAAGGCAGTCTTCTATGCCGTTCTTATACGCTTCATGCATGGCATCACCGGACCTGCCTTTATATACGCCATAGTAATATGCTATTGCCAGAAGTATGGTTGCGATGAATGTGTGTAACAATGGATTCATGTCTTTCTCCTATCTCTTCATATAGTATATGTGATACGGAGTGGATTGTCAACGTTTTTTACCAATATTATATTTTGTTATCAAATCCCAGTCCATCTTGTCTCTGTGTGCGATGATTTTAATTTGATTTAATTTTACTAAGGGTTCTGCGATTGATGACGGGTCAACAATATCAATGAGTTCCCAATCCGAGAGAAGTTGAATGATTGTGTTCCTTCTTCCTCTATCGTCATCAGAAAAATTGGTTGGTTTACCATCCAAAGCAAACAGTTCTTTGAAGTGTGTGATGTAATACTTGCCGCGTTTGTGAAGTATATGGCAAGACTGATAGAGTTTTTTTTCTTTAGGTGAAACAATACCTATGCGTGTAAGTGTCTCTCTGACTTTCAGAAAATCATCTTCGCTTTTAAGTACCACTTCAATTAATGAGTCCACTATGTTTTTCATGTACCACCCTTTTCTAATTTACTTTTTATTGTTTTTATTTCAAACTCAGAAAGTATGCTTAGGGCTTGTAGTGTCTTATGATTGTTGTATCCATAATACTCTTTGACCGATGCAAAGTCATCACTTTCCGTGGGTTTGAACCACTTAGAAAATCTCTTCCTTTTACGAATGCCGTGTAACAAAAACTCATACTGGAGTTTATTGTCTAACTCATGAAGTCGATTCATTTCGTTCGCATGGACAATCGTATCGTAAAAATAAGATAATCCCCGATTCACCATAAAGGGATTATAATCTTTTTCAGCGAGATCGTCGTTCTCGCTATCTCGCATCATGTTTTTCTTTATTGTGTTGATAGAGTTCAGATAATCAAATGGGTTGCTCACGGTTAACTCTCTCCTCAATCACGGCGAGTAATGTTTCACACTCGTCACATATTAGTATTTCACCATCAGTGACAACTACTTTAGCAGGGTTATCACCAAGTTCATTTTCTTTACAAACATTGCATAACATAGTTTTATTTATCTGAACTGTAAGTTCGCCATACATTCAACAAGGCAGGCCGTCAGATTTATTTCGTGGTCGGCGACGAATGCTGCCTTGTATTGATAGTCACCGAGGATTAGTACCAGTTCAGGAATACTATTGGTCTCAACGAAGTCACTGGACTTATCATATATCTTCCGAAAGATATCAGCAGCTTCAGCGTCAGAGTTCTCAGCAACCCATTTACGGACTTCGGTGAAGTTTTTATCTTTGAGAGACTTGACAAGTTTAGATAGAGACACCTCTTGAACATTGGAAAGAATGCCTGTGTCAATAGTTCCAGATACACTGTATCTCTGTAACTCATTTAGGATTCGTCGATTGTCTGGAAAATATTTCTTCACAACTTCAACGACAACTGATTTGTCAAAAGTAATATTTTCTTTGGTTAAAATCATACAGGCGCGTTTAAACATTTGTGCCGCAAGTTCCAACCTTTCTTTCTTGTCTAACTTAAAGTCTATCACCGAACACCGAGAATGTAGTGGTTCAATGATTCGATTCTTAAAGTTACAAGTCAGAATGAATCCGCAGTTCTTAGAGTATTCCTCCATGAAGTTGCGAAGAGCAGGTTGAGTTGAGTTTGGATTCAGATAATCTGCCTCATCAAGGATGACATACTTGCGGCCGCCTTGTAGTGAGACTGAAGAAGCAAACTGTTGAATATAGTTTCGAAGTGTATCAATGTTGCCGTTCATAGAACCATTGATCACGATATAGTCACATTCAAGTTCTTCAAGCATCGCCCGAGCGATTGTAGTTTTACCTACACCTGCTGAACCTGATAAAATTAGATTGGGTATGTTTCCCTGAGTTACAAACTGTTGAAAGGTTTGTTTGAGTTCATCAGGAAGGATAGTTTCGTCAACTGTTTTCGGCCGAAATTGCTCGACCCATAGGAAGTCATCACGCATAATATACTCATTTCATTCACAAAGATACATAAAGTGGAGCGGCGCCAAGGAATTTAACCTTGCTAATCTCACTGGACGCGAGATTTGTCACAGACTCGCCGCAATAGTAAAAGGGGGCATTGCGCCCCCTTAATCATTTATACAAGGCCTTGAGCAAGTGCCTTGTAACCCGCCGCAACTACTGATCGAGACGCGGTGCCGAGACGATATGTTGAGACGCGAGCGCGTCCTCGTGAATCGGTGCCACCGTTATTTAGATAGATAGGAAAACCTTCTTGACGAAGAGTGTTAACTACCGCTGTTGGATTTGCTGCGCCGAATCGGGCAGAAATCTGCTTTGATGATAATACTTCACCGTTGGTTAAAGCGTTTAGTACTCGCCGTTTTTGTGTCATAATGTTACTCCATTTTTAGTTTCATAATCAGAATCATTTGCGATTCTTTTACCATAGTAACAGATCATTGCTGATATGTCAATATATTTTTAGAAATGTACTGTTGCCCCGTCCCTTCGCGCCAGTACCGGCAATATGTCATATCTGTGCGACATTGCCCCCATTTGTACTTAATTAAAAGTAGAGTTGCTCTCAATGCTAACCCAATATTCAATGTCAGTTGACTTAAAGTTTGCTATACTCTGAGAAGATATGCTTACCTTATAGTTATCACTCAACAGTTTCAGGTTCTCAGTCTTAAACACAGCGACAAACTCTTTATCAGTTTCTCCCACGGTGATGTCGTATTTATCAGAAGTTGGATTTTTGGTATCCAGTGCGCGAAGAAGTATTTCTCCACCTTCACCAATGACTGCCAGTTCAGGCAATGATAGAATGCCAATCGCCTTCATCACTTCATCAAGGTTATCTTGAGTAAGATCAAATTGTATATCGAAATTATCAACTTCAATTTCCTTGTTTGGAGGAACAACGATTGTACTTGGATCAGCGTATGTATAACTAACAGAACGGCCCTCGGACTGAATGCGTATCTTTCTCTCTTCAAGTTGAAAGGTTGGATCCGCGAACATTGATGAGATACCTAACAGTCGAGATAAATCGTAGATAGCAAAGTCACCATCAACCACATCTTCAAGGTTTGCTTTTGCCAACATCGTCCTGTTAGGCGAAATGGTTCGTAGTGTTTGACCTTCATTAAACTGAATGGAAGGATTGATTGTCGCAAAATTGCGAAGTACTTGCGTTGTGCGAGTGCCAAATTTCATAATATATTTCTCCGATTACTTCTTTTTACCAAGTTTTGATGGGTCAGCAGTTGCCGCCGCACCGACAGAGGCGAGATGCGCGAGCGATCCACCAAATATGTAAGAACCAACATGTTTCAGTTCCATCCAAGGGCACAGCCAAACTTTCATACCCATTCGTTGTACGTTGTAACAGAACATATAATCTTCAGATAAGTATCTGTTGGAATATTCCTTACGATCTATACCATAACGTTTATCGGCGAGAAAGTCAATAACTTCTTCTTTTGTAGGCGATTTATTTTTCTCATAGAATGCGGTGATCTCAGGTACAAGGTTCTGTGACTTGTCATCAATGAGTGCGTCAAAGTATGCCATGATCTCCCGCGTACCATCAAAGTTAGCAGTGCGAACATGATCTGGTTTGTAATAGAACTGTGGGTATGCTTCAGCATATGCCTCAAATGTTCTTCGTTGAATCATCATAAACCCTGTGCCGCCTTCTAATACTTCACAAGGTTCACCGATCTTAATGTTATTGCCTCCTGTTTTAGGATTGAATACATAGTCACCGACATAGTTCTCAAGTTGATTCGGATCATCATCAGCAGCACCGCGATCAACAGCAGCCTTAATCTTTTCCCAAGAGATAGTCTTTTTAGGATAAGGTCCACAGAGAACATTATAGTCTTCGTTCTGAACAGACATAGCTAACAACGCAATCACATCATTGGCATTGAAACCAATATCGGAATCAATGAACATCATGTGAGTGCAATCGCTTCGCATAAACTCGTCGGCGCAATAGTTTCTTGCGCGAGTGACCAGAGACTCGTTGAATAAGAAGTAAAACTGTAGTGGTATTTGATATTTCGCACACAACCCGGTCAAGTCCGCGATTGACCGAGTGAACATGCCGGCGCATTGTCCTCCGTACATAGGTACAGCAAGAAATATTTTTTGATTTCTTAGTTCTTCAACTGGTACATTAATTTCCATGTATCGTTCCTTGTAGAGATTTTATAAGTTTATCTTGTTTCTTCAGCTTTCGCTTAATCATTTTGGTTTTGTGTTTTGCCTTTTCAAGATTATATTTGCTCGCACGAGTCAGATACATGTTGCCATCTAAATGATCGATCTCGTGTTGAAAGGCTCTTGAAACAACACCATCAAATCCGTGGGTTCGTATTTCGTTATGTTCGTCTACGAACCTCGCTCTTATAATTTCTGATCTTCTTATTCTAACAAACAGAAGAGGGAATGTCAAGCAAGTTTCATTCATTACTGCCGATTCTTCTGAATAATATGTAATCTTTGGATTAAAACATATCATTACAGGATCGGTGTTGATAGCAAACACTCTATAAGGAAGTCCGATCTGATTCGCAGAAAGTCCTACACCTTTCCAATCGCCAAGAGCGGTCTTCAGTTTTTCTGCTATCTCTACAGGGTCTTCGGGAGGATTATTGAAATCGAAAGTTTCAATCTTCGTGTGAAGGTGGGGATGGTTCGGTTTCAGGAGTTTCATAGTCATACGGAGTATCTACCTCAATTATTTTAAATTCATCATCATTCTTTTTCAGTTCTTTGCGGGCATAATGCGCCGCCATGTCTTCTTCCATAAACAATTTCAAGAATTTCTTAGTGCGACTCATATTGAGATCAAGCACATCGAAGTAACGATCTTGACTCTGTTCGCGTATAGTAGTAACAATTTTGTATGGCATTATATAATCCTCTAAGCAGCAATTTGAGAAAAATTCTTATTCTTCTCGAACCTAATATTAGAATGAAATTTATCAAACAGCGCATCTCCATGATGGCTGATGACAAACACATTGGTGTCTTTGTTCAGGTCAGTTATGATCTTTAAAAATTCTTCTGTACCTGTTGTATCTAAACTACTGTCAAATACTTCATCCATAATGAGTAGATTTGTTGTTGAGGAGTTACGCAATTTGGCCACCGCTCTCCAAGTGAATAACAATGCCAAATCAATCCTCATCTTCTCACCTTCTGAAAATGATTCATATGTAAACTCATCTCTAAATCGCGACTTAATTTTCTCGTTAAAGTTTTCATCAAGTTCAAACTGAACAAAGAAGTCCATCATCGCGAGATATTTATTCATCAGTTTATTAATGACCGGAACATATTGCCGAACAATTTTTGTTTTGATGCCGCCATCCTTCAATAGAGAATAGGCAATATCATACTGTTCTTTCAGTTGAATAAACTCTCTCTGTTGTTTGGTAGAGTCACTAAGATCGTCCTTAAGCGCGTCTAAGTCATCAGATGAGGTATCTAGTGTGTCACTTACTTCCTCCTGTAACTTTGTCTGGTAGTCGTTTACAGTGCGCCTGGCGTGACTTAAACTACTGGTTAGTGATATGATTTCGTTGTTGAGTTTCGATATTTTTTCCTGTGTTTGAGAGATTTCTCCCAGACGATCATTGATAGACTTATACTCATCAGCGGCAAGAATCAGTCCGTCCTCAAGTTCGCTCTTTTTCATTCGTTGCTTTTCAACATGACCTTCAACGAACGCAGAGTCCAAATCCTGTTTACAAGTAGGACACTCATCGTTGTTACAGAAAAAGTCTATGTCTTTCTGTAAGGATGATACCTTATGTTTGAGTTGATAACTATACTTGTCCATCTTCTTGATTTTATTATCAAGAGAAGTTTTATCATTAATTGTTTCCTGGAGTTTTATCTGTTGATGTTGCGTCAACTCCAATAAAATAGTTATTTCCTGAGTCTCCGCCACGATTTCTTTAATCTTTTCTTCTATAGACTCTCGATTTATTCTCTTCAATGATTGAACTTCATTTAAGTGCTTGTGTGTGAGATGTATCTTTTGTTCAAGCAGTTCAATCTTTTGTTTGAGTTCAATCAGTTGGTCTTTATTCTTGGCGATCTTATCTTTCAACAATATATGCATCTTCGTGAAGATTTCAATATCAAGCAGGTCTTCAATCACCGTTCGGCGTTCATGTGCCTTCAGTTGCATGAATGGTGTGAAGTTTGCAGAACCAATTACTACAATTTGACCGAACGACTTGTGATTTAGTTTGAGAATATTTTTCTCAAGATATTCTTGATACTCACGTATACTTGCATTCTGATCTATTAGAACATCATCGCAGAATATTTCAAACAACGCAGGTTTGATACCGCGGCGAATTAAATAAGATTTGTTCTTGACCAAGAACTCAATCTCAACTAGGCAGTTCTTATTTGTGATACTGTTAATCAACTGTGGTTTGTTGATATTGCGATAAGGTTTACCATACAATGCAAACGAGATGGCATCCAACATTGTTGATTTACCGGCACCGTTATCACCTACAACCAAGGTAGAGGGTGATCGGTTAAGTTTTATTTCGGTAAATTGATTACCGGTGCTTAGAAAGTTTGACCATCTTACGGTCTTAAAGTGTACACTCATTCAATACTCAATGCGTCATGGTATAAATCATAAAATAAATCTTCAATAGGTTTTGCATTATCTAAGTTGAGATTTCCAATATACTTCTTAATAATGGAGACAGTATCTTCCGCTTCATTAATTATGTCAGAATCATCCTCAATGTCAAGATTGAAGTTGTCTTCAACAATCTGTAAATGTGTCGGTAAGTTTAGGTTCAACTTATCTATGAACACATCAAACAGGTATGGATTGTTTTTTTGCTTGACCACAACCTTTACATATGTATTTTCAAGGTGAGAAAAATCTTGATCTAAAATTTCTTGCTCCGTTTTTTCAGTGTCATCATAGAACACCTTATAGAACATTCTATACGGATTCTTCACATATGTCAAGCTCTTTTCTTCAGTATCGAAAATATGAAATCCTCGATCGTCATTATAGTCTGACCAAGTCATCTCATACGGTGATCCGAGATAGTGTATGTTATCCTTCGAAGACTTATGGTGAAAGTGACCTGAACAAACAAGATCAAACTTTTCAAACACTTTATGTGAAAGTCCATGATCATTGACTGCGCCGCGATACATCTCAAAACCAGTAAGTTCTAGGTGCGACATCATGATAGTGGCATCTGTCTCATTCGCCATTGACATACACTTGTCATAGTTCTCATTGTTAATCCAAGGCATCATGAGAATCTCGGTGTCATCAAAGGTGACTTCAGTCGGTGTATCATACACGCGCATGTTAGGATATTCACCGAGCAACAGTGAAGGCGCATTGACTCGGTTCGTATTCTTAAAGTAGATATCGTGGTTGCCTATGATACAATGTAACTCAATATTTCGTCTAACAATTTCGTCAAACCAATAATCACGGCAACGACCAAGAGTATCAAAATTAACATACTTCCGGCGATCGAATATGTCACCCAACTCAATAATGGTATCAATACCTTGTTCTTCAAGATATGGGAAAAAGAATTCTTTGTAGAACTTAGCAAAGAAGTCATGGAAGTGTAATGAGTCATTTCGAACTCCAAAGTGTTGATCTGTGATTAGGGCAATTTTCATAATATATTAGTCCTTAACAAATTTCTCGACCCCCTTAGGCGCGACATCTTTCTTCGGTTTTTTCTTCTCATACTTCTGTATGATTGGTTGCATCTTCTCATTCTGAATGTCAAAATTGGCGAACGGGTTTCCTTCTTCTTCTGACATATCACACTCAAGCATAAATGCCTCTAAAGATTTATATTTGATATAAGTTTGTTTCTTCTCTTTTTCAATGCGACGAAGAAACGCATACCAAATAATTTGCGTGAAGTAAGCAAAAGGATTCTTAGATTTCTCAGGATTAAAACTATGGACTGCGTTCACACAGTTCTCAATCGCATCAGATACCATCTCGTCTTTGTAAGTGTAACCGACAAAGTTTCCTTTGTTTGAAAGTCTGGTAGAGATTAGAATAAATGCTTCACCTATCTTATTCGGTATCCTCGGCACCGGCTTATTTTCGGCCTTGGCAATTTCTGATGCCTCTTTGTATTCAATTAAGAGTTGATAGAATTCTTTGTTGTTAATATATTCCGCCATGTTACATTCCTATTGTATTGTCGTGTTGCTAGAGTACATTTCCAAGAGTGCTAAAAATGAGTCATCGTCTTTCTCGCTCCCAACATCATCAAATAATGAAAATACATTTGATGTTTTTCCCTTGTTCTCAAAGGCCGCAAGATAGTCGGCTTTTATTTTCTCAATCACTTTTTCGTAATACTCAACAACATTGGGTAACGGATCATTGAATATATGTAATACATTTTCATTGCTAAAGAAGACATTGAACTCGGCAACAAGAGCGCAATACTTCATGAGTGCTACTGTTGGTCGTCTATCTTCATTCAGTGAATATCTTATTATACATGCGCCGCCAATGTCAATACCTCTTTCTGTAATTTCTAAGATTTCACCAATAATATCAGTGCCATCTTTCAATCTAACCATCGCATATTTCATTCAACACCAACCTTATAAAATTTATATTCAAACTCTTCCTCATCATATATTTTGACACGCTCAATTAAGTGACGCATAGTAAAGTTCAAACTCTTTTTCCAAGTCAAGTCATCAGCAATATCATACAACACCGCCTTTTCCTTTGTTGAAGATTTTCGCAGAGATCGACCGATAGACTGTAAGTTTCTTATCTTAGACTTAGAAGGAGAGGCGAAGATAACAGAATGTAAATTTCGTATGTTGACACCTGTTGAGAAAGTGCCGTAACTCGCAATAATAATTGCGTCATTTTCTTCTTCAACAATTTTTCGTATTTCGTCTCTCTCTTCACCTGAAACTCCTCCATAGACAAAAAAGACTTTGCGATCTTTTGCGATGTCGTTTATCATATTATAAAGTATTTTACCATGTTTGTCAACATATTGAAACAAAAGAAGTGTATTACCTTCCAACGACATCGCAAGATTTTTTATAAAGTTATTTCTTCCTTCGTGTGATACTAAAAAGTCCATTTCGTTTTGATAAGTCAAAGCGTTGATCTCTTTTTTATTTTGATCGGAATATGTCAACGATATGATTTTAATTTTAAAGTCAGCAAGATGTTCCTCGTCCATTAGTTTCTTCGTGGTCGTAACTTGATTGACAGGTCCAAACAATCCTTCAAGCACCAGTTTGTGTGTCTTGGTACCATCAAGTGTGCCAGTAAATCCATAACGGTAACGACAGTCTGTCAGTTTACTCATTATGTTTGATAACGACTTAGACTTAAATAGGTGTGCTTCGTCACCAATCACCACATCATATCTGTCAAACCACTGTTTCGGAAGTTTGTAAAGCGACTGCCAAGTTGAGATCGTTACGGGCTTGTCGGTCTCTTTGTCTTGACCTTGATATATTTTATGACAATATTTGTCCGAATTGAATCCATAGTCAGCAAAGTCTGAATACATTTGATGAACAAGTGAGGTTGTTGGAACGATTAGGAGTGTTGTCTTTAGATAGTAACGAAGTATCATGTATATAATAAATGATTTGCCAGAGGCAGTGGGAGAAAGGAATAGACAACGATTATAACGTACAGCATCCACAAAAGCACTGACCTGATAGTCTCTAGGTTCAAGAGTAAATTTCTGTTGCGACAAAAACTCTTGAGCCTCGGCGACAGAGAAGTTAACAGCTGAGTTGTCGTATAAGAACTCAATTGAGTATCCTCTTTCTTTCGCAAAAACTTCAATGTATTTTTCAAGTCCAGCATAGATTCTACCCGTGTTCGCATCCAACAATCTTATCTTACCGTCCCATAATTTTGCGCGATAGGATGGAATGAACTTATATCCGGGAACATAAAACGAGAAGAATTGGAAGAGTTCCATTATGATGCCCATATCGTCACACTGGACTCTGTTATAGACCTCATTCACTTTATCAATTTTTATATCGCTCAAATTCCTGCCTGCATTCTACGGAAGTCAATCGCTGACTTCACTTGCCATCCAAGTGTGCTAATGGTTTTGATGATTGACTCAAGTAAATTAATTTTCTCCTGTTGATAAGCGACACGGAGATTTGTTTGTATAATATCGGAGTCACCGTCAAGATACATAGCAACATCAGCACGAAGTATCTTACCTTTTGCGGGTAACTTCCATCCCATTTCTATTTGATCTTGAGTTGGACCATCTGTATAAAATTCATACTTATCCAGTCTCAGACATTTCGCCTCAGACTCTATTTTCCGTAGAATTAATTTTTCTTTAGATAATATCTCATAATACTTATGGTGTAGTTTTGCGATAGATAAAGCGGTGCTATCCAATTCCAACTGATCCAGTTGTGAGTCTATTGACCATAATTCATGTATTTCTTCAAGTTTCATAAACTACCTTCGCGTATAATATACCATTATACTACTTATCTATACAGATGTAAAGATATAATTCTGAAATCTGAAAGATGCGGTTGCTTCAATGTATTCAATAGCGGTGTCGCGAGTGTCCACCGTGATAGGAGAGAGACTGATAGGAAATAAATCTTCAATGAATATCTGCGTTGTTACATTCATCGCACTGGAGAGAATTGACAAGGTGGCGTCAGAGAAAATACCATCACCACTCTGTATTGTTTTATCTCTGATTGATTTGAACTGACCATGATTATCGGGAAATCCTAACGCGGTAATCCAGTTGAATATCTCTAGATAGTTGGTCATATCCTCGTTTATCTTAAATGTAACATCCAACTCACCATATGTAATATGATCACCATACATAGGAACACTCTTCATTGGATTTGGTATATCAAAAGAACCGAGCGTGACACCGGGTAAGGTGATTGACTGTATAAAGAAGTTCATGTCGGGTGTTTTCTTTATTTGAAAATTAAACCCAACAGGTGATAACATATTTTTGTTTAGTTCAGGCATCGTATTTCCCTGTTATGATAATCTTAACTCTATCAATCTTAGTCATGTTGTAGAACAATCTCTCCGTTAGACAGATATATGTGCTTTTCTTTTCTTTTGTTGAACCGCTTGTTGTTTCATATCCAACACATAAAACAATGGGCGTTGAACTGTATATCTCTGCGCCTTCATGTTTAGCGATTTCATAAGCATTACCAGTCAAACTAATCCAATACAATACTATTGTTTGAAGCATATTGAATCTCTTTGTTCTATTGCTGATACTATTTATATGCCTTTAAAGGCAACTATGTTATTATACTCATATTGAAACACAATGTCAAGACAAAAAAAGACCCGCCGAAGCGGGTCTCAAAAGATGACTGATTAAAATCAGTTTCTTATTATTACAACAGGTTGTTAACGAAGGTGCGACGATAGTAGACATTAGAATCTACTGCCAGCGCGCCTGAGGTGGATCCTGCGCCTGCGTGGAAGGGGTTGGCTACCATTCCGTAACGGGTTTTGAATCCAATTTTTGGCTGAAAGGAATCTTGATCAACTGCACGAACCATCTGAAGAGGAACATATGGGCAGTAGAAGATGCCAGCGTCAAATGCATTCGAACCCTTATAACCGATAGTCATGTAGTTACCAGTTGTATAAGGATCGATGTAAACGCGATATCGACCGTTCAGTACACCAGCGAAGGTGTTACCAGTGTCATCTACTTGCAGGTTGTTGCTGTTCAGAGCAGGAGTGTAATCAAGAACACCAGCCATCTGAAGTGCAGAAGCAACGTCAGAAGAACAGATGATTACATTACCCTTACCACGACGAGTCTCTTTAGCAATGATGTTTGCTTCGCGCTCAATGTGGAACATAAGACCCTTGAACTTCTCAACAGACCAACGACCATTTGCGTCAACGTCAAGATCAAAGATGCCAGGAGTAGTTGTGCCAGTGGCAGAACCTCGCTTGGCAGTTACATTGATAGTACGAACAACTTCGCGGTTGATTTCAGCAAGAATCTCAGTAGAGAGAATGTTGCTCAACTCTGACTCAGCGTCAAGACCGTGGACTGCTTTCAGGTCTTGTGCGAGTTCAAGCGAGTAGTCCGCTTTCAAGGCACGAGTCTGAGCAGTTACAGTTACTTTGTCGATGCTGAATGCCATCTCACCAAAGGGAGTGTTACTACTAGTACCCATTGCTTCTGCTTGTTCAGTTGACATTGCGGACGCATAGTTGTAATCTTCATCTTCTGGCAGATCCAAGTTGTTAGCATCAGCAGTAGGTGAAGTACCTTTATGTTCGCCGCCTGGTGTGTTAGCACCTGAAGGAACAGTTGTGTGATCTGTGTCAGCTTCGTTGTAGAATGCTTCGGTACCAGCTTGGTTAGCATAACGTGACTTCATTGCGAAGATCAATCCAGTAGGACCAGTCATTGGTTGAACACCACATACATCGTATGCCATAAGATTGGGCATTGCACGACGAACGAGTGAGATCAATACAGGGTCGAAACCTTTGATGGCACCAGCGCCAGTGGAACCCATACCAGTTCCAACAATGTTACTAGGGATCTCGTCTTCTGACAGAAGGTTTTGATTAGCACCAACATTTGCATCATCGCGAAGAGCTCGCTCGGTGTTTTCGAGAATCATTGAAGTGACCATTGCGCGATGCTGATCACCAATAGCAGGAAGATCAGGGTGTTCTACCACTGGCTTCCACTTGTTACGGATTTGTTCATTGAGGTTCATTTGTAAATCTCCTTTGGGCGTTTCTATTATTTAGTAAAAATTAATTTTTAACGTTTGATTGTGTTGGAAATTGCGTTAAAGTATCCTTTCATCTCTTCTGGAATAACCTGTTGTGCTTCAGGTTCATCATTAGAACCTACAGAACTATCTTCAGAAATAAACCCAGTCGAACCAGATTCAACACTTTCAGAGAAGTATTGCTTCTTTACGATTTCAAGTTTTGAGGTATACTCTTCGATCGAATCAAATTCCATGCTTTCTGTAAGCGTTCGAAGTTTTTCAATCTGAGTATCAGCGAGACCTTCAGAAACATCACCGAATGCTGTTTCTACTAATGACTCGTTGATCACCTTGTTCAGTTCCAGATTCTTGACGGATACTGATTCGAGTGATTCTTCTAATGAAGCAACCTTTTCTTCCAATTCAGAGACAAGATCAACCTTCTCTTCTGGAACTACGACATAAGACTCACTGAAAAGATTCTTCAATCCATCAATGAAATTCTCAGTTGCTTCTACACGGAAGTTGTTTTCAAGAGCGACTTTATTTTGCTCCATCCACTGTTCAACAACATAGTCCATGTATGTATTAACTTGTTCGTGTAATTGGTCGATTGATGCAGTAACCTGCTCTTCCAACTTAACATCAGACTCTTCTTCTATTCGGGCGACTTCAAGAACAACTCGGTTCTGAACTGCTGCTTCAAATAGTGTAGATGCTTCAGATTTAAATTCTTCAGAAAAGTCTTCTTGTCCAGAGAACAATTCAAGTACATCTTCCTTCATAGTGACAGAAGATGCGTTCTTCTCTGTCATTTCTTTTTCTTTCTTGTCTTTCTCGCCCAAAGCCATGGTCTTCTCAAGAAAAGAAGAGAGTTCTTCTTTTCGCATGTTAGCAAGATATCCCATAGCCTGCGCTAGTACGGCGGATTTAGTCGGTGCTTTAGTGGCCTCAACGATCGGTGAGTCAGTAGTTTCCTCAACAGAAACATCGTTCTCGACAACCTCTTCCACCTGAGCATTCATTTCATCAGACATTAGTTATACTCCTTCGGTGTTTAAACTATATTTATAAAATCTCAATTTTGAGACATTTCGTTAATAAATTTCTGGAAAAGTTGTAGTTTGCGTTCCTCATTGAGTTTTTTATTCCGCGCAGACTTTTCAATCTCACGCTGGATGTCCTCAACTTGAAGGGCAATATACTTGCCATTATCCCACACCCACTCAACTCCTTCCATGATACCATTAACAAAAGCATCAGGTGCGGAAGGGTCGGCAACGATATCTGCTGCTGTAGCTAAGCGAAAATCGTTTTGAACTTCCATTACTCCATCCTTACCTTCTTTTAGAGAACCCATTCCACGAGATGAAACTCCTAAATTTGCTCCATCTGAAAGTAAACCTTTTACAATCTCACCCATCGGCGTTGAAGAAATCTTCGCACGACCCATGAAATTATCTCCTTCTCTCCGTAAATCTGTGATCATATGTGAAACACGATCTAAATTGATTGAAGGTCCATTGGGATGACCAAGTTCGCCATATGCGCGACCGGTCTTCACAGATTCTTTAGTATAACGATCAACTTCTTTTTCTAAAACTTCAGTACTGTATCTTCGTCCATTACGATTCAGAATACCACCCTGCATGAAGATTCCTTCAATAAAGAAGTTTTTCTTACCTTCCTCTGTCGATTCCTCGATGACTTGAATCGATTCATTTAATTCTGTGATTAGTTTCATGTCTAGGCCCTTATGATACTGTGATCGCGACTGATGTTGCTAGCACATTTACCGATGAACTTAACAGTTCAGCTGGTTTCTTGACCACGAAAGCGATAGAACCAGTTGGCATTGTAAAACTGGCACTTGTTGTTGAGTTTGTAATCAACGCAGCGCCAGCATCGCTGTTATAAACACGGACGCAACTAGCAGAACTAACAGTGCTATCTGCTTGCAATGTAACCTCGGTTGATAATGGTTTGACAATCATTTTTATTACCTTTTATTCGTTGTCTACTAAAATAAGATCGAATGTAGAACTCACTTGTGTTGCTTGCCCTGCGACTACATCAACCTTCAAATCAGTTTTTTCATCA